>Ga0155558_119_pt1 | contig 149941 bp, 138 predicted proteins | sample RifCSPhighO2_12_FD_107215 | JGI IMG/M metagenome (GOLD analysis project Ga0155558, IMG submission 107215) | Gammaproteobacteria bacterium RIFCSPHIGHO2_12_FULL_35_23
CGCCGATAGCGATGGAAGAAGGGTTACGTTTTGCGATTCGTGAAGGTGGCCGTACGGTAGGGGCTGGTGTTGTTGCTAAGGTTGTTGAGTAAATAGGATCAAAAAAATGGCGACTGTTAAAAAGAATCAGAGAATTCGTATTAGGTTAAAAGGGTTTGATCATCGTCTAATAGATCAATCAACACGAGAAATCGTGGATACAGCAAAAAGAACAGGAGCTCAAGTAAGAGGTCCTATTCCTTTGCCTACTAAGATTGAAAAGTTTACGGTATTAACTTCTCCCCATGTTAACAAAGATGCGAGAGATCAGTATGAAATTAGAACCCATAAGAGATTAGTTGATATAGTGGGCCCAACTGATAAAACAGTTGATGCGCTTATGCGACTTGATTTAGCTGCGGGTGTTGATGTTGAAATTGTGGTTGATTGATAAAGAGGTCTTATCATGACTGTTGGACTAATAGGTCGAAAATGTGGAATGACACGAGTATTTACTGAATCTGGTGAAACAGTACCAGTAACAGTACTTGAAGTTGCGCCTAATTATATTTGCCAAATAAAAACGATGGATAACGATGGTTACCAAGCATTACAAGTTACGACAGGAAGTCGTAAAGCTTCACGTGTGACTAAGCAGTTAGCGGGTCATTTTAAGAAAGCGGAAGTGATGCCAGGAAGAGGATTATGGGAATTTGCTGTTGAAGAAAATGCTGATTTATCAAAATATCAAATAGGTCAGGCATTAACAGTAGAGCTTTTTACAGTGGGCCAAGAAGTTGACATCACTGGTACTTCAAAAGGTAAGGGTTTTGCAGGAACTGTTAAGCGCCATAACTTTAGAACCCAAGATGCTACGCACGGTAACTCGGTTTCGCATCGAGTACCTGGTTCAATTGGTCAAAACCAAACACCAGGACGAGTTTTTAAAGGGAAAAAGATGGCTGGGCATTTAGGGGATGTTAGAGTAACTATTCAGAATTTAGAAGTTGTTAAGTTGGATCTTGAAAAGAACTTGATATTGATCAAAGGAGCAATTCCTGGTGCGCCTGGTGGTAATGTAATCATTAAGCCAGCTAATAAGAGAAGGGGTGACAAGTAATGCAGCTTAGTGTTATTGGAGAAAAGAAAAAAACCGCGATTGATGTTTCTGAAGCTGTTTTTGCAGAACAATTTAATGAGCCATTGATACACCAAATTATTACTGCTTATCAAGCAGGCGGTCGAGCTGGTACTAAAGCTCAAAAAACCCGTGCAGAAGTTAGGGGCGGTGGTAAGAAGCCTTGGCGTCAAAAAGGAACGGGTCGAGCTCGTGCAGGGAGTAGTCGTAGCCCTATCTGGCGTAGTGGTGGTAAGGTGTTTGCTGCTAAACCTCGAGATTATGAACAAAAAGTTAATAAAAAAATGTATCAAAGCGCTTTACGTTCTATTTTATCTGAGCTAATAAGGCAGGAACGTTTAGTGGTAGTTGAGAGCTTACAATTAGAACAAGCTAAAACTAAAGCTTTGTTAGCTAAATTAAAGAAACTAGAATTAGAAAATGTGCTTATTGTAGTGGACCATATTGATGAGGCACTTTATTTAGCCGCAAGAAATTTAATTGGCGTAGATGTTATTGATGCTGTGAGTATAGATCCGCTTTCATTAGTTAGTTTTGATAGAGTATTAATGAGTGTTGCTGCTGTGAAGCAATTAGAGGAGCGATTGGCATGAAGACTGAAAGATTAATGAAAGTCATATTGGCACCTTTAATTACTGAAAAAACGCAATTATTGGCTGAAAAGAAAAAGCAATTTGGTTTTAAAGTATTACCGGATGCTACCAAACCTGAAATCAAAAAAGCAATCGAAGAGCTTTTTAAGGTAAAAGTAAAATCAGTAACGGTTGCTAATGTTAAGGGTAAAGTAAAACGTTTTGGACGACACGAAGGTGTTCGAAAAGATTGGAAAAAAGCTTATGTAGCTTTAGAAGCAGGGTACGATATTAATTATGTAGCAGCTGAATCCTAAGTTGACATTTAGAAGAGGTAAGATAGAATCTCGCCCCTTTAAGAGATGTTATCAGCTAGGAAAGACGCAAATACAGTTTGTTTAGGAGCAATAAAATGCCTGTAGTAACAATGAAACCAACTTCAGCTGGACGGCGTTTCGTCACTAGAGTGGTCCATCCACATTTGCACAAAGGTGAGCCATATAGCCCTTTGGTTGTTGCTAAAAAGAAAAAAGGTGGTCGTAATAATTTAGGCCGATTGACAGTTCGACATCAAGGTGGTGGCCATAAACAACGCTATCGCATAGTGGACTTTAAGCGTCGTAAAGATGATGTGCCTGCTAAAGTTGAAAGACTTGAATATGATCCAAATCGTAGTGCGCACTTAGCTTTATTACTATATGCAGATGGCGAGCGTGCTTATATCATCGCACCTAAAGGCTTAAAAGAGGGTGCAACTATTCAATCAGGCGCAAAGGCTTTAATAGAAATTGGTAATTGTAAGTCGCTACGGGATATACCAGTGGGTACTACAGTTCATTGCGTTGAATTAAAACCGGGGAAAGGTGCTCAATTAGCACGTAGTGCAGGAACTGCAATTCAATATGTTGCTCAAGAAGGTCAGTATGCTACTTTACGTTTACGTTCAGGTGAGTTACGTAAAGTATTAGTAGATTGTCGTGCAACCATTGGTGAGGTTAGCAATTCTGAGCATAACTTACGTAGCCTTGGTAAAGCTGGTGCGAAGCGTTGGCGAGGTATTAGACCTACAGTTCGTGGGGTTGCGATGAACCCTGTTGATCATCCACATGGTGGTGGTGAAGGTAAGACTTCAGGTGGACGCCATCCTGTTTCACCTTGGGGCCAACCAACTAAAGGTTACAAGACTCGTCGCAATAAACGTACTAATAAATTCATAGTTCGTAGACGCAATAAAAAGTAAGTAAGGGGAGTATCACGTGCCACGTTCAATTAAAAAAGGTCCTTTTGTAGACTTAAGTTTAATTAAAAAGGTTGAGGAAGCGATAAAAAGCGGTAAAAAGAGACCTGTTAAAACTTGGTCTAGAAGATCAGTGATTACACCTGATATGGTGGGATGTACTATAGCCGTTCATAACGGCCGAGATTTCGTACCTATATTTATCACTGAAGATATGGTAGGTCATAAATTAGGAGAGTTTGCACCAACTCGTACTTTCCGAGCTCACTCCGGTGATAGAAAAGTAAAAGAACAACCGTCTTCTTAATATTGAGGAAATAATGATGGAAACATCAGCTACATTAAAGCATGCAAGATTTGCAGCACAAAAAGCCAGGTTAGTGGCCGATCAAATCCGTGGATTACCGGTCTCTAAAGCACTTGATATTTTGACTTTTAGTCCAAAACGAGCAGCTAAAACAATTTTGAAAGTGTTGGAATCTGCCATTTCAAATGCTGAGCACAATGATGGTGCTGATATTGATGAGTTAAAAGTATCGACTATTTTTGTTGATGAAGGTCCTGTGATGAAACGTATGCATGCACGAGCTAAAGGGCGTGGCGCAAGAATTTTAAAAAGGACCTGTCATATTTTGGTAAAAGTAAGTGATGAATCAGGAGAAAAAAGCTAATGGGTCAAAAAGTTCATCCAATCGGAATTCGTTTAGGCATAGTTAAAGATTGGGCATCACGTTGGTATGCTGATTCAAAAAATTTTGCTAAAACTTTGGCGGAAGATATTAAAGTTCGTAAATTGTTAGAAAAACGTTTAGAACCTGCGGGCATTAGCCGTATCGAGATTGATCGTCCTGCGCGCAATGCACGAGTTACTATCTATGCCGCCCGCCCTGGCATAATTATCGGCAAACACGGTAAGGAAGTAGATATATTACGTAATGAAATTGGTCGAATGTTGGGAGTGCCTGTACACCTTAATATTGAAGAAGTTCGTAAACCTGACCTTGATGCAAAACTCGTTGCTGAAAGTGTTGCTCAGCAATTAGTTCGTCGAATTGCTTTTCGACGTGCTATGAAGCGTGCTGTGACTAATACTTTAAGAGCCGGTGCAGAAGGAATAAAAATTTGTGTGAGTGGTCGTTTAGGTGGTGCTGAAATTGCACGCAGCGAATGGTATCGAGAAGGTCGAGTACCGCTTCATACTTTTCGTGCTGATATTGACTATGGTTTAGCAGAAGCGCTAACGACTTATGGTATCATTGGCGTGAAAGTTTGGATTTGTCGTGGTGAAGTGATGAACGAAGAAGAAAGTGGTATTGAAGGTAGCGGTGATGCTGGCAAAGCAAAAAAGGGTAGGGGAGCATAAAAATGTTGCAGCCAAAGCGCAGAAAATTTCGTAAAGATTTTAAAGGTCGCAATAAAGGGCTAGCTCAACGTGGTAATAAAGTTAGCTTTGGAAAATATGGCTTAAGAGCTATTGGTCGTGGCCGCTTAACCGCAAGACAATTAGAGGCTGCTCGCCGAGCTTTGACAAGACATATGAAGCGTGGTGGAGATGTATGGATTCGAGTATTTCCAGACAAGCCAATTTCTAAAAAGCCGCTTGAAGTGCGTCAAGGTAAGGGTAAGGGTAACGTTGAATATTGGGTTGCCGTAATTCAGCCAGGTAGGATTTTATTTGAAGTGGATGGTATTACAGAAGAGTTAGCACGAGAAGCTTTTAAACTGGCAGCTGGTAAATTACCATTTAAAACAGTCTTTACAGAAAGGACGATAATGTGATGAATATCGATGAATTAAGAAATAAATCAGCCACTGAGCTTGATGAAGAATTAAACTCCCTGTTGCGTGAACAGTTTAATCTTCGTATGCAGCGAGCAACAGGTCAATTAAACCGGGTTCATTTACTAAAAGCGGTGCGTAAAAATATCGCACGAGTTAAAACACTATTAAAAGAGCAAGAAGGTAGAGCGTGATGACGGAGAATAAGTCAACCAAACAACGTACCGAAATAGGAATGGTAACGAGTAACAAAATGGATAAAACCATTGTGGTACTAGTTGAGCGTCGGGTTCAGCACCCAGTCTATAAAAAGATCATAAAGCGTTCAAAAAAGTTCCATGCTCATGATCCCGAAAATCAATGCAATATTGGTGACCGAGTCATGATCGGGGAAGGAAAACCTGTTTCCAAGACTAAGTCATGGAGATTATTGGAGATTTTAGAAAGAGCAGATTAATTAAAAAGAGTCTATCAAGGCTCAAAATAAGATGATATAATCTCGCGCCTATTTGGTAGGACAAAAATTGGCGAATATAGTAGGTAACTATAAGATTTAAAAGAAAATATTAATAGTTCAAAATTTGAACATTCGCGATTAAGAGGATTTTTGGAGAAAAATTAAAATGATTCAGATGCAAACGGTTTTAGAGGTTGCAGATAATAGCGGCGCTCGTAAAGTAATGTGTATTAAGGTACTTGGAGGTTCACATCGCCGTTATGCGCAAATTGGTGATGTAATTAAAGTTTCTGTCAAAGAAGCTATTCCTCGTGGCAAGGTTAAAAAAGGTGAAGTATTAGATGCGGTAGTAGTACGCACTAAAAAAGGTGTCAGACGTATTGATGGTTCTTTGATTCGTTTTGATAGTAATGCAGTAGTATTACTAAACAATCAAAAACAACCGATTGGTACACGTATATTTGGGCCTATCACGCGTGAATTACGTGAATTATTTATGAAGATTATATCTTTGGCGCCTGAAGTATTATAAAGATTAATAGTGGTGGAAATGAACATGCTAAACAAGCAAAGTTTAAAATGCAAAATCAAACAAGGCGATGAAGTTATTATTATCGCAGGCAAGGATAAGGGTAAACAAGGTGTAGTCAAACACGTACTACGTAAAAACAATAGCATAAAGCTATTGATAGAAGGCGCTAACCTTGTTAAGAAACATGTGAAACCTAATCCTAACAAGAATGAACCAGGTGGAGTTGTAAGCAAAGAAGCTTATCTTGATATTTCTAATGTAAAAATTTATAACTCAGCAATTGGTAAAGGTGATCGGGTTGGATTTAAATTTTTAGATGATGGTCGTAAAGCTAGATGTTTTAAATCTACTGGCGAACTTATTAACGCTGAATAATTGAAATAGGTTGAAAGAGCATGGCAAGGTTACAGCAACATTATAAAGAAAAAATAATCAAACAGCTTATCGATAAATTTGCTTACAAATCGGTAATGCAAGTTCCTAAAGTCACTAAAATCACTTTGAATATGGGTGTAGGTGAAGCAGTTGATGATAAAAAGATTATGGAAAAAGCAGTTGCTGATATGACAGCTATTGCTGGGCAAAAACCAGTAATGACTTTATCACGTCAATCAATTGCTGCGTTTAAAGTGCGTGAAAATTGGCCAATAGGCTGTAAAGTGACTTTACGCAAAAAACAGATGTATGAATTTTTAGATCGCTTGATTACGATTGCTATTCCGCGAATTCGCGATTTTAGAGGGTTTAGTATCAAATCGTTTGATGGCCGAGGCAATTATAGCTTAGGACTTAAAGAGCAAATCGTGTTTCCAGAAATAGAATACGATAAGATTGATAAGATTCGTGGTTTGGATATTACCATTACCACCTCTGCTAAAACTGATGCAGAAGCGAAAGCTTTATTAGCTGGATTTGAATTTCCATTTAAAGAAAAAGACTGAGGGATTGTGAATGCCTAAAACTTCGATAGTACAAAGAGAATTAAAGCGACAAAAATTAACTAATAAATTTCGTAAAAAGCGCGCTGAATTGAAAGAGCAAATTCGTCAAGGATTTGTAGCAGATGATGGCTCTGCTTATGAAGCTTTAGAGCAATTACAAAAACTGCCTAGAAACTCAAGTAAAAGCCGTTTGCAACGCCGGTGTTCTTGTTGTGGACGATCACGTGCAGTTTATCGTAAGTTTGGACTCTGCCGACTTTGTTTGCGTAAGTTTTCTATGCAGGGTTTTGTACCAGGCGTTGGAAAGTCAAGTTGGTAATTAGGAAGGGTTTTAAAGTAGAGGTTATATAAATAAATGAACATGCAAGATCCAATAGCTGACATGCTGACAAGAATTAGAAACAGTCAGCAAGTTTTTAAAGAAAGTGTTGAAATGCCTGCTGCAAAATTAAAAGTTGCTATTGCAAAAGTGCTAAAAGACGAAGGTTATATTAAAGACTATGAGATTGTTGGTGACAAAAAGCCTGCTTTAGTTATTACATTAAAGTATTATCGTGGTAAACCAGTTATTTCAAAAGTTAAACGAGTTAGTAAACCAAGCCTAAGAGTCTATAAAGAGATAGATAAGTTACCTAAGGTATTAGGTGGTTTGGGAATCGCAGTACTTTCAACCTCTAAAGGTGTGATGAGTGATCGTGCTGCTAAGGCTGCAGGTATTGGCGGCGAAGTTTTATGCTTCGTTGAGTAGGAGAATTGAAATTATGTCAAGAGTAGCAAAAAGTCCAATTGAATTACCTTCTGGAGTAGATATCCAACAACAAGGTAATTTAGTTACTGTAAAGGGTCCAAAAGGACAATTGGAATATCATTTGCATGATGCGATTAAAGTTGAGCGTGAAGGTAAAGTGTTGCATGTCAAATTAGTGGGTGAAATATCAGCAACTTCAGGCTCTAAAAATTTACTTAAAGGTAGCATGATAGCTTTATCTGGTACTACGAGAGCGATTATTAAAAATCATGTGATGGGTGTTTCAAAAGGTTATGAGCGCAAATTACTGATGGTGGGAGTAGGGTATAGGGCTGCTATGCAAGGAACTAAACTTAATATTACAGCTGGGTTTTCTCATCCGGTCCAATATGATGTTCCTAAAGGTATTAGCATTGAAACGCCAAGCCAAACTGAAATTATTATTAAGGGAGCAGATAAACAACTTGTTGGTCAAGTTGCTGCAAATATTCGTGCTATTCGTTCTCCTGAACCTTATAAAGGTAAGGGAATTAGATATTCGGATGAAAAAATTATCTTAAAAGAGACTAAAAAGAAATAGGGTAGGATGATGAATACAAAGAAATTATCAAGAATGCGCCGTGCCAAGAAGACTCGCGGAAAAATTAGAACATTAAAAGAATATCGATTAACAGTTCACAAGACTCCTAGGCATATCTATGCACAAATTATTATGCCTATAGGTGATAAGACTTGTGTCAGTGCTTCAACATTAGATAAAGATATTAAGCAAATGAAGCTTGGTTATACTGGTAATGTAGGTGCTGCAGCCAAAGTAGGTAAGTTGTTAGCAGAGCGTGCTAAAGCAGCAGGAATTGAGCGAGTTGCGTTCGATCGTTCAGGATTTAAATATCATGGTCGCATTAAAGCATTAGCTGATGCTGCACGTGAAGGTGGAATAGAGTTTTAAAAAAGTAGGAAAATATTTCTGTACGCAGTCAATTAGTAAATAAAGGGTAAAGTAATGACAGCAGTTGAACAAAGTAACATGCAGGTTGAATTGGATAGCCGGATTGTTGATATTAGACGTACGACTAAAGTAGTCAAAGGTGGACGAGACTTCAGCTTTGCTGCTACGGCGGTTGTTGGTGATGGTAATGGCACAGTGGGTTATGGTCGTGGTAAAGCGAAAGAAGTGACCGCGGCTATTCAAAAAGCAACTGATAGCGCACGTCGCAACATGAAAAAAATTAATCTTAAGAACCATACTTTACAACATCCAATTTCAGCTAACCATGGAGCAACTAAAATCGTTATGCAACCTGGTACTGAAGGTAGTGGTATTATTGCCGGTGGTGCAATGCGTGATTTATTTGAAGTATTGGGTGTTCATAATGTGTCTGCAAAAATTATTGGTTCAGCTAATCCAGCTAACGTAATTCAAGCTACATTAAAAGGGTTATTGGAAATGACTTCACCACAGCAGATTGCTGAAAAACGTGGTAAAACAATTGAAGAAATTATAGGGTAGAAATTAATATGACTAAGAAGGAAAATAAACTTCGTATCACGTTAGTGCGTAGTCTTAATGGACGTATACAACGACAAAAGGATTGTATACGTGGACTGGGATTACGAAGAATGCATCACACAGTGGAGCTACAAAATACACCTAGTATTCGTGGCATAATTAACAAAGTTTCATTTTTATTAAAAGTTGAGGAAGTATAATCATGTACCTCAATACATTAAAACCAGCAAAAGGCGCAAAAAAAGTAGCAAAAAGATTAGGTCGTGGTATCGGTTCCGGCTTAGGTAAAACTTGTGGCAAGGGTCATAAAGGTCAAAAAGCTCGTTCTGGTGGATACCATAAAGTTGGTTTTGAAGGGGGTCAAATGCCCTTACAAAGACGATTACCAAAATTTGGTTTTAACTCAAAATCGAAACAGTTTGCTGCCGAAGTACGTTTATATGAGCTTGATGCTTTATCCGGCAGTAACGTAACGATGGAAGTTTTACGAGAAGCTAAATTAATCTCTAGCTCAGCTAAAAAAGTTAAAATCATCGCAAAAGGTGAAATAAAAAAAGCCATTACCATTGGTGCTGATGTTCAAGTGACAAAAGGTGCACGAGCAGCTATTGAGGCCTGCGGTGGTAAGGTTGAGGGATAATGTCGAAAGCTTCTGTACTGAATAGCTCTTTAACAAAAGGTAGCGGTCTTACTGAACTTAAGCACCGCTTTCTTTTTTTGTTAATTGCTTTACTGGTATTTCGTATTGGTTCTTATATTCCTGTTCCGGGATTAGATCCAACTAAGTTGGCACAACTTTTTCAAAATCAACATAATAACATTGTTGGCATGTTTAACGTTTTTTCAGGTGGTGCGTTATCGCGCTTTACTATTTTTGCATTAGGAATTATGCCCTATATTTCTGCGTCAATTATAATTCAACTGTTTGCTTCAGTCGTACCTGCTTTAGAACAAATTAAAAAAGAAGGTGAATCAGGCCAGCGTAAAATAAACCAATATACTCGTTATGGCACTTTGTTACTTGCCTTTTTTCAAGCGATTGGTATTACTAAAATGTTAGCAGATCATGGTATTGCCTTAGATCCAAATTTATCATTCTATTTTATTGCTACGATTACTTTAGTAACAGGTACGATGTTTTTAATGTGGTTAGGTGAGCAAATTACAGAAAGAGGGATCGGTAACGGTATTTCAATGATTATTTTTGCAGGGATTGTTTCCGGATTTCCGGCTGCTATTGCGCGAACTTTAGAACAAGTAAGGCAAGGTCAGATGCAAATGATAATCTTGCTTTTAATCGTTGCCATTATAATGATTGTTACTGCGGTGGTTGTATTTATTGAGCGCGGTCAAAGACGTATTAAAATTAATTATGCGCAGCGCCAAATGGGACGTAAAATTTATGCTGCCCAATCAACACATTTACCTTTAAAAATGAATATGGCGGGTGTTATTCCTCCTATTTTTGCTTCTAGTATTATTCTTTTTCCAGCGAGCTTAGCACAATGGTTTGGGAGAGGTACTGGATGGATAAGTGATATTGCAATGATATTGCAACCTGGCCAACCTTTATACATGATGCTCTATGCTATTGCTATCGTATTCTTTTGCTTTTTTTATACAGCTGTAGTCTTTAATCCAAGAGAAACTGCTGAGAATTTGAAAAAATCAGCAGCCTTTATTCCTGGTATTCGTCCGGGTGAGCAAACAGCTAAATATATTGATGGGGTTATGTCACGCTTAACCTTGTTTGGCGCTATTTACCTTATATTGGTCTCTTTATTACCGCAATTCTTGATGGATGCTTGGGACGTGCCTTTTTTCTTTGGTGGTACTTCTTTATTAATCGTCGTGGTTGTGGTTATGGATTTTATGGCCCAAGTTCAGGCCCATTTGATGTCACAACAATACGATTCTTTAATGAAAAAATCGAGTTTACGAGGTAAAAAACTCTAAAAAAGAGGATTTAAACTCAAAAACTTATTAGAAATATTTTGAAATAAGGCACTAAACCCTATAAAATATTGCGCCTTATCCAAGCTGAATGAGAGAGGATAAATAGATGAAAGTTAAAGCATCAGTCAAAAAAAGATGCAGAAATTGTAAAATTATTAAACGTAATGGCGTGCTTCGTATTATCTGTAAAGATAAAAAGCACAAACAGCGTCAAGGGTAGTTGGAGCGGTAAAGAGGTACCGAATAGCGATTAATTGCTTGCAAAACAACAGTTTGGTAGGTAATATCGCCTCCTTCGTTTTAAGTTGTATTAAATTTGAGGAGTTTTTGAATGGCACGTATTGCCGGAGTAAATCTACCTTCACACAAACATATAGTAATTGGACTAACAGCTATTTATGGGATAGGCAAAAAGCGTGCGTTACGCTTATGTGATATGACTAAGGTTAACCCCCAAAGAAAGGTAAGTGAGTTATCAGAAACTGAATTAGAGTCGCTTCGTGAAGCAATTACCCAATATAAAATAGAAGGTGATTTGCGTCGTGAAGTGTCAATGAATATCAAACGATTAATTGAGCTTGGCGCCTATCGAGGTATTCGTCATCGTCGTGGGCTCCCAGTTCGTGGGCAGCGCACAAAAACAAATGCCAAGACTCGTAAAGGTAGAAAGAAAAAATAGGAAAAGTATAATATGTCTGTATCGGCTAAACCAACTGTAAAAGTACGTAAAAAAGTAAAGCGACAAGTGATTGATGGTGTAGTGCATGTTCAAGCTACATTTAATAATACCATTATCACCATTTCAGATCGTCAAGGTAATACTATTGCTTGGGCTAGCGCAGCGAGCTGCGGATTTAGAGGCGCACGTAAAAGTACTCCTTATGCAGCGCAAGTTGCAGCTGAAACAGTGGCTACAAGTGCGATAGAGCGTTTTAGCTTAAAAAATATCGATGTAAAAATTAAAGGGCCAGGACCAGGTCGTGAATCAGCTATTCGTCAGTTGCAAGTAGCAGGGCTGAATGTATTATCAATTGAAGACGTAACAGGCATTCCACACAATGGTTGTCGTGATCCAAAGAAAAGACGGGTATAAGGTAGAAAAATTATGGCAAGAAATTTTAGTCCCAGAGGCCGCTTAGAAAAACGTGAACAACAAGATTTAAATTTGTTTAGTGGTGCAACCGCAGTTGAAGGTAAGCACAAAACAGGTGTTGGTCCAGGCCAACATGGCGCTAGACGCGCCAAGCTTTCCAACTATGGAAAGCAATTACGTGCAAAACAAGTTGTTAAACGTATTTATGGTATTTTAGAGAGACAATTTCGTAATTACTATAAAGAAGCTTTTCGTTCTAAAGGTTCTACAGGTGAAAACTTGTTGAAATTGTTAGAGCGACGTTTAGATAATGTAGTTTATCGTATGGGTTTAGGTCGTACTCGTAAAGAAGCAAGACAGCTAGTTTCCCATTGCTGTATTTTAGTGAATGGTGAAGTAGTCAATATTCCTTCTTATCTTGTTAAAGCCGGCGATGTTATTACAGTGCGTGAAAAAGCTAAAAATCAAGCAAGAGTTAAGGAAGGTTTAGAGCTAGCTAAGCAACGCATGCAAGCAGGATGGATTGATTTCGATGCTGAAAAATTAGAGGGAGTCTTTAAGTCAATACCGGAACGTAGTGATTTACCGACTGAAGGGATTAATGAGCAACTCATCGTTGAGTTGTATTCTAAGTAATTTTAATGTGAGGTATGGCCCATGTCTAACGATGCATATCAATTTTTAACACCGCAAAAGATTAATGTTGAAAATTTGACACCGACTAGTTCTAAGATTGTTTTAGAACCATTTGAACGTGGTTTTGGTCATACTTTAGGACATACTCTACGTCGAATTTTACTGTCTTCTATGCCTGGTTGTGCTGTCACAGAAGTAAAAATTGATGGTGTTCAACACGAATATAGTGCTTTAGAAGGTGTGCAAGAAGACGTTATTGAAATATTATTAAACTTAAAAGAATTAGCGATCAAACTATATGACAAAGAAGAAGCAGTATTGACCCTTAGCAAAAAAGGCCCTGGGATAGTAACAGCTGCTGATATTCAACTTGATCAAAGTGTTGAAATTGTTAATCCACACCATGTGATTGCTCATCTAAATCAAGAAGGTGAGCTTAACATGGAACTTAAAGTACGCTTAGGGAAAGGTTATGAGCCAGTTATTAATAGACTCCAAACTGAAGAAGAAGGTCGTGCGATCGGCTTTTTACAATTAGATGCTATTTATAGTCCCGTTAAACGCGTTTCTTATACAGTAGAAAGAGCGCGGGTAGAACAGCGTACTGATTTAGATAAATTAATTATTACGCTTGAAACGGATGGTACTTTAGACGCTGAAGAAGCCATTCGCCGTGCAGCCACTATTTTACAACAACAATTACGTGCTTTCGTAGATTTAGATAGCAGCATTTTACAAGAGCCTATAAAAGAAGAAGAGGAAATTGATCCTATTCTGTTACGTCCAGTTGAAGACTTAGAATTAACTGTACGTTCAGCAAACTGTTTGAAGGCAGAAGCTGTTCAATACATTGGTGATTTGGTACAACGTACTGAAACTGACTTATTGAAAACACCTAATTTAGGTAAGAAGTCATTAAATGAAATTAAAGATGTATTAGCTTCACGGGGCTTATCTTTAGGTATGCGTTTAGATAATTGGCCACCTTCATTTTTAAAAAGTAAAGACGATAAGTAAATTAAAAGGATAAGATCATGCGTCACCGTAAAAGTGGTAAGTCATTAGGTAGAACTAGCAGTCATCGTGAAGCGATGTTTCGTAATATGACCGCTTCTTTACTTCGCCACGAAGTTATTAAAACAACTTTACCGAAAGCAAAAGAATTACGTAGAGTTGCTGAACCATTAATTACTTTAGCAAAAGAAGATAGTGTTGCTAATAGACGATTAGCTTTTGCAAGAATGCGTGATAAAGAAATGGTAAAAAAACTTTTTGAAAAAGTAGGCCCACGATTTGCAAAACGTCCAGGTGGTTATTTGCGAATTTTAAAATGCGGATTTCGTCACAGCGATAATGCACCTTTAGCTTTAGTTGAGTTAGTAGAGCGTGAAGTTGCTGCGGAATAACTAAACTGCAAATCTTTTAAAGAGCGACCAAGGTCGCTCTTTTTGTATTTATGGCTTTACAATTAATTATTTTAGAAAAGAGATAGAGTCAACTATAACGTAAGCAGTAAATCATGCACCCACCCACTTGTTCTAGCCCGATTTTTTCTTTTTTAAAATTAAAAGGCAGCAGCGCTTCAAATTGCTACACTGTGGACCGTTTTCGGTGGTAGGTTTGAGTTAATCTCCTTAACAGGATCACACACGGCCCTAAGATATTGATTCAACCTATCACCTATCTACTCCAAGCCTGAAAGGTTACCTTCCTGACTCAGAGCTATCCAACCGATGAGCACTTATAGTGCAACGCCATCAGCGAGCAGTCGTGATGTGCTTCAAGATGCAAAAGAAGGAGAGGTTTTGCGGTGGCAATATCGTTTCGGAAGTGGAGGAAGAGCTCCAACAAGTGCAACGCCATCAGCGAACCCGAGAACAACAGGAGCAACAAGAAGCGTTATGTTCTTTAGGCCCCTATTAGTAGAAGCTGTTGACAAAGCAAAAGGTAATTCAAAAACGGTACAATTCCGGTTAGGACCGGGGAAGTGCTCCTGACTTCGAGGGGTATGCAGCATAACCAATTGATTAATTTGAAACTTATTTTTTGGTTAGGCACCGCAAATTTCAGTGACATAGGCTGTATTAGTTCCGACTTAATCTGACAGTCACTTTCGAAAAAATCGGAAGCTGTCAGATTAGGTTTGAGCTACTACAACAAGAGGCTTGATCTTCACTTCACCAAACTGAACTGATGTAACACCTTCTAGTTTTGGTTTTCGTCTTGTGCACCAATAAATAAACGTAGAGTAATTTAACCCTTGTTTCTTACAGTATTGCTTTTGAGATTCGCTACTCCTTTCGCATTCTTCAATGTGCTTTTCCCAATCAATCTTATTTGGTTTTGATTTCTCCTGCATTGTTATCTCCATTTTTTGTTTTTCGAGATAACAACATGCCAGATGCCATCAGCAATTAATAGGTGGGGATAATTTTGTGGTTACACTATAACGACTTATAGGCTTTAAACCATTTTTTTAGGGCTACAACTGTCCAGATTGCTTCTATTATTCCAAATGGCCAGGCACCTTGAAGAAATCCATACAGTGAACCTAAGCCACAGGATAGAGCAAAGCCAAAAATAAACCAATGGCCTCGTTCTTCAAAAGCATAAAAAACTAGCATTAAGCTAACTGAAATTAATCCAAAGAAACTTAATAAGCTCATCTAAATTTACCTCTTAATCAATAGTATAATGAGTTTTTAATCTATGAGCAAGTTAGCAAATAGTCGAATTATGTTGTCATTCAGTTTAATAACAATACTTTGTAATTTTAAATATAATAAAAAAACAGCCAATGCGGTTATTGCCATCACAAAAAGGGTGATCTTTAATAATAAAATAGAATAAGGCGCTAAATATTTTCTAAACCGTGATCTCGTTCATTGTCAAAAAGCGTAATTGATTCACTTCTTTTAGCAAGATTTAATTTTAAGGTTTTAATGGTCTCTAAAGCTGTGCTATAACTTAATCGAATGATTGTTAAGTTGTTTTTTTCTGGTAAGGCTAGTTCATTAAATAATAGCTTGGGCTGGTATTTAAAATAGGAGACTAATAAATTTATTTTACTTCCGCGGGGAAAAATAAATGACTGCTTATTATTTTGTACCACTACAGGCGAGTGGTAAAGCCATATCGTGAATATTATCATAAGCAACTATAATGTGCTCCCCTCGAAAGATGGGCATTTGCATTAATAATTCTTTTTCTTTAGTTGTAATAGGATCACTAGCTTTAATTTTAAGTAAAGCTTGAATTCTTTTATGATGATTTTCAATGGCAAGCCCGAGAGTTCCTATGATATGAATTGTTTCAGGTGCTGTATAATGTTCTGATGAGTTTAGCTCTTTTAGTCTTGATTCCATTTCGCTAATAGCTTTATAAAGATGTTCAACATGTGTGTCTAATTTTAGCATAATTTTTCCTCAGTAAGTGGAGATAAAATACCAATATTGGTATAAAGAAATTCTTTTATTAAAGCAATATCTGGTGCGAAATAACGATCCTCAGTATAAAAGGCAACAAGTTTTCTTACTTGTTGATGGTAGGTTTGTAGCGCAGGAGAAGTTTTTAATGGTGCTCTGAGTTCTACTCCCTGACAAGCTGCTAATAATTCGATAGCAAGTATGCCATTCACATTATCAATGATCTCTGCTAAACGGCGAGCTGCAAAAGTTGCCATGCTGACATGGTCTTCTTGGTTAGCACAAGTGGGGATACTATCTAAGCTTGCCGGGTGGGCTAGAGTTTTATTTTCACTAGCTAAGGCAGCGGCAGTATATTGAGCAACCATAAAGCCCGAGTTGATACCGGCGTCTTTAATTAAAAATGCAGGAAGCCCGCCATTTAAAGTTTTATCAACCAATAAAGCAATTCGTCTTTCGCTAATCGCGCCAATTTCAGCAACACAAATAGCGATCAAATCGGCAACAATTGCTACAGGCTCAGCATGAAAATTTCCGCCTGATAAAATTTGATTTTCTGCAGAAAAAACTAGCGGATTATCAGTTACTGCATTAGCTTCATCTACTAATATTTTAGCAGCGTGTTGTAAATTCATTAAGCAAGCTCCCATGACTTGTGGTTGGCAGCGAAGCGAGTAGGGATCTTGAACACGGTTACAGTATTCATGCGAACGGCGAATTTCACTGTCTTTAAGTAATTCTCGCAATAGTTTTGCCACAACGATTTGTGCTGAATGTTTGCGAATTTGATGAATTTTTTCATCAAAAGGCGTGTCGCTGCCTAAGGCAGCATCAAGACTCATCGCACCACTAATGAGTCCTCCGGAGAAGATTTTTTCAGTTTGCAGTAAGTGATAAATAGCTAAAGCGGTGGAAACTTGAGTGCCATTAATTAACGCTAAACCTTCTTTAGCGGCTAATGATAAGGGACTTATTTTGGCAATAGCTAAAGCTTCGGTAGCGGGAAGTAGCTTACCCTGAGCTCGCGCGTGGCCTACTCCTATTAGCGTTAAGCTTAAGTGGGCAAGTGGAGCCAAGTCTCCTGAGGCGCCCACTGAACCTTTAGCAGGAATAGCAGGATAAACACGATGATTAAACAAAGCAATTAAGGCCTCAAGTAATATTAATCTGATCCCTGAATAGCCACAAGCTAAGCTATTTACTTTTAATAAGAGAATTAATTTTACAATAGAGTCGGCAAGTAGTTCGCCAGTTCCGACAGCATGAGATAACAAAAGATTATGCTGTAAAAGGGCTAATTTTTTTTTGTCAATGGAGACATTGGCTAGTTGTCCAAAACCTGTATTGATACCATACACAGCCTGCTCTTGGTCTAAAACATTTTTAACCACTTGTCGAGATTGATGAATGCGAGTAAGAGAGATGGGGTCTAATTCTAAATGAACTTCATTATTAATGATAAAACGAATATCTGTTAAGGTTAATTGACCAGGTTTTAAAATAAATTTTTTCATGAGCCCTCTAGCATAGGAAGATTTAAGTGTTGTTCTTTAGCACATTGTTTTGCGATTTTGTAACCTGCATCAGCATGACGCATTACTCCTGTTGCAGGATCATTTGTTAATACACGCTCTAATCGTTTGGCAGCTGCTTGGCTTCCATCACAAACTATTACCATCCCAGCATGTTGAGAAAACCCCATACCGACACCACCACCATGATGAAGACTAACCCAGGTGGCTCCACTAGCACAATTTAATAAAGCATTAAGTAGTGGCCAATCAGAAATTGCATCAGAGCCATCTTGCATGGCTTCGGTTTCTCGATTAGGGCTTGCTACTGAACCAGAGTCTAAATGATCTCGTCCGATAACAACGGGAGCTTTTAATTCACCTTTAGCAACCATCTCATTAAAAGCTAAACCTAATTTGGCGCGTTCTCCTAATCCAACCCAACAAATTCTAGCGGGCAAGCCTTGGAAATGAATTTTTTCTTTAGCCATGGTTAGCCAGTGGTGCAGATGCGGATTATCTGGAATGAGTTCTTTAACTTTAGCATCAGTTTTATAAATATCTTCAGGGTCGCCTGATAAAGCAACCCAACGAAAAGGGCCAATTCCTCTACAAAATAAAGGTCTAATATAAGCAGGAACAAAACCTGGGAAATCAAAAGCATTTTTAACACCTTCTTCCAAGGCTACTTGGCGAATATTATTACCATAATCAAAAGTAGGAATACCTTGAGCATGAAATGCTAACATTGCCTGGACATGTTTTGCCATGGAGGCTTTCGCGGCCGCAATCACTTGTTTGGGATCGGCCTTTCTTAATTGTTCAGCTTGTTCTAAAGTCCAGCCTAGAGGCAAATAACCATTTAAAGGATCGTGAGCGCTAGTTTGATCAGTCACTAGATGAGGTTTGATACCCCGGGCAACAAGCTCAGGTAAAATTTCGGCAGCATTGCCAAGAAGACCTATTGAGATAGCTTGTTTAGTTTGTTCTGCCTTGTGAATAAGGTTTAAAGCTTCCTCTAAGCTAGTTGTTTTTTTGTCTAAATAACCGGTTTCTAAACGGCGCTGGATTCGAACCGGATTGCATTCAATGGCTAGCATCGAAGCGCCAGCAAGTGTTGCTGCGAGAGGTTGCGCACCACCCATGCCACCTAATCCAGCAGTTAAAATCCATTTACCAGTTAAATCACCATGGTAATGTTGTTTACCAGCTTCCACAAAAGTTTCATAAGTACCTTGCACAATTCCTTGGCTGCCAATATAAATCCATGAGCCTGCAGTCATTTGGCCATACATCATTAAGCCTTTTTTATCTAACTCATGAAAAATTTGCCAGTTAGCCCAATGAGGAACGAGGTTTGAATTAGCAATCAAAACACGAGGGGCATCAAGATGAGTTTTAAAGACTCCTACTGGTTTACCGGATTGAATTAGTAAGGTTTCATTGTCATTTAAAGTTTTTAAAGTGGCAATTATTTTATCATAGCAAGCCCAGTCGCGAGCAGCCCGTCCAATTCCACCATAAACTACCAGTTCTTCAGGTTTTTCTGCAACATTTGGGTCAAGATTGTTCATCAACATGCGTAAGGGAGCTTCAGTTAACCAGCTTTTAGCCTGTAAAGTGGTGCCAGTAGGTGCTTTAATGTGTCGTGTCTTATCATAACGAGAGGATTGAGTCATAATAAATCCTTAAGAAATAATGCTAGTTTTATATCAAGTTAGCTAAGGGTTTGCAAGTATGTACCATTTATCAATTAACTTTCATCAATGAGTTTTAGGCACTAAATGATGCAAAATTTCAGTTAAAAGGTTGGCAGCAAGTTTAGCTGTTCGATTATCAATGTCATAGTTGGGAGCTAGCTCAACAATGTCAAAACTAATTAGCTTATCTGAACTGGCTAATTGGCGTAAATAAGGTAGGACGTGAAATGGTTGCAAGCCTAAAGGTTGTGGAGCACTAACTCCTGGTGCTGTGGAAGCTGAAAAAACATCTAAGCAAATGCTTAAATAAATAACATCATGTGTGTTAATAATTTTTTTAATTAAGGTCGAGCAAGCTGGATTTTCTGGGTGGTAAAATTTTTCTGCAAGGAGATAGTGAGTATTTAAGTCTTTAGCAGTAATAAATAAGCTTTGACTATTGCTGTTAGGTTGAACGCCAAGGCAGTAGTAATCAAAGGGCAAATTTTTTTGTGCACGTGCCTGAGCAATTTGTTTAAAAGGGGTGCCCGAACTACCTTTATTGCCAATGAGTAGATTTCTTAAATCAAAATGGGCATCAAAATTTACAATAGCTAAAGACTTAGCTTCAATGGCAGGTTCTAAGCCTTGATAGTGCCCCCAGGCTGTTTCATGACCGCCGCCTAATACAATAGGCATAAAGCCGTTAGCAAGTAGTTTGGTTACAGCGAATCCTAAATTATATTGTGCAGTTTCTAAATCAGTATCCGGACAACTAATCGTGCCAGCATCATAAATTTTTATTTCTTTATGGAGAGGCAGTTTTGCTAAACATTGTTTAATGAGTTGTGAGCCTTGAATAGCGCCAGGTCTTCCTAAATTGCGGCGCACACCTTCATCGCAGGCAAAACCGAGTAAAGCAAGGCCTGGGGTTAGACTAATGGAGTTATTTAAGTCCAAGGGCTTAATAATTTGATAGTAATATTCATTTAAATTAGCGTCAAGACGACCTTGCCATAAGGATAAATCAGCGGGGTGATAATTTTTGAGCAAATTAGCCATAAGTTTTCCTATAAATAGCTAGATTAAATTGAAATATAACTCTAAATTGGAAACTCTGCGGGTTATGATAACATAAAATTTAACTTTTAATGAGGATTATGTGAGCGCTTATCATTGGGATAAAGTATTCATTAATGCCAACCTTGCCACTTTCGCAGATGAATATTACGGTTTTATAGAACAAGGGGCCTTAGCTGTACGCGCAAGTCAAATCGTATGGATTGGAAGGATGTTAGAGCTACCAACCCAGGCACTTGCTTTTGCTAAAGAAATTATTGATGTAAAGGGGCAGTGTATTACCCCGGGATTGATTGATTGTCATACACATGTGGTGTATGCAGGAAATCGTGCTAATGAATTTGAAATGCGCTTAACTGGGTTAAGTTATGCTGAAATTGCTCAACGAGGCGGCGGCATTCGTTCGACTGTAGCCTTAACCAGAAAAGTGTCTAAAGATGAGCTTTTTGCAGAAAGTTTACCGCGTGTTAAAGCAATGATGCAACAAGGTGTTACTACCTTGGAAATTAAATCAGGATATGGCTTGGATCTTGAAAATGAAATAAAAATGCTGCAAGTTGCTAAACAACTTGCTGAATGCTTACCTCTAACAGTATGTCCTACTTTTTTAGGGGCTCATGCATTACCTGTTGAATATCAAAATCAAGCTGAGGCTTATATTGATTTGATTACAGAAACTATACTACCTACGGTAGTAAAAAATAAATTAGCCACAGCAGTCGATGCTTTTTGTGAAAATATTGGTTTTACACCTAATCAAGTTGAACGAGTATTTCAAGCAGCTGAACGTCATGGTTTAGCAATTAAGCTCCATGCTGAACAATTATCAGATTTAAAAGGAGCAGTACTCGCTGCTAAGCATAAAGCCTTATCTGTAGATCACTTAGAATATATTAAACAAGATGGTATTCAAGCTATGGCTGAGGCAGGATGTGTAGCGGTTTTATTACCAGGCGCATATTATTTTTTGCAAGAAAAACAAATGCCTCCTATTGAGAGATTGCGTCAATATCAAGTACCAATGGCTATTGCTACTGATTGTAATCCAGGAAGCTCTCCTACGACTTCTTTATTGTTAATGTTAAATATGGGATGTACTTTATGGCAATTAACGCCGACCGAAGTTCTTCGAGGTGTGACACTTAATGCAGCAAAAGCATTAGGTCTAGAAGCAACTCACGGAAGTTTGCAGGTAGGTAAAATTGCAGATTTAGTAATTTGGAATGTTAAACATCCAGTAGAGCTTACTTATCAATTTGGTTTTAACCCTTATCAGGCGAGTTATAAAGCTGGCGAGCTTATTAATATAAAAGCTTTAAGTACCTAATAATTATTTAAATTTTATTATCAAGAAAAGGCTTTAAAAAAACAAAACCCCAGAGATGGGGTTTTGGCTGTTAATTTTATTTTAAATTAAAAAGGAATGTCATCATCAAACTCACCTGCTGGTCCAACTTGCGCTTCTTCCATAGCTGGTGCTGATTGATTATTTGAAGAATAATTGGCTGCACCACCACGTGAATCAAGCATTTGCATTTCATCAGCAACGACTTCAGTTGTATAGCGATCCTGACCATTTTTATCTTGCCATTTACGAGTTCTTAATTTACCTTCCACAAATACTTTAGAACCCTTTTTTAAATATTCACCAGCGATTTCTCCTAGCTTATTAAAAAACACCACGCGATGCCATTCGGTGCGTTCTTGTTGTTCACCAGATTGTTTATCGCGCCACATTTCACTAGTAGCGATATTAATAGTAGTTACAGCACCGCCACTAGGCATGTAACGTACTTCTGGATCAGCGCCTAAATTACCAATTAATATCACTTTATTCACACTACCTTTTGCCATATGTTTCTCCTTGGGATTTTAAAAAGTTTATTAAATCATTGTTAGCAAATAAGGTATTATCTATCTTTAAATAAGCCACGCCTTCGTCTGGACAAACGAGTACGTCAATAATACCTTTTATCGTTAGTAATTTTGTTTGCAACACTTTAGCGCTCTCTCTGTCTTTTAACAAGCCAATTGTGATGACTTTTGAACTAAGATAGCGAGGAGATTTCATGGTTATTGCAAACAGTAACCATGAAATACCTAATAAAGTACCAAACATAAATACTTGTTTAAAGTTAAAATAATGAACAATGCTGCCACCTACCACGCCACCAATAAAAATGCCCAAAAATTGTGAGCTTGAATAAACACCCATTGCAGTGCCTTTATTGCCGGCAGGAGAAATTTTAGCAATTAACGATGGTAGGCTCGCTTCTAAAAAAGTGAAAGCTGCAAAAAAGAAGATTAAGATAATAGCGATCATAACAACATTGAAATGAAAAAGCCAGAGTAAACCTTGGGTAATGATTAAAATTATAATGGCACCAATAAAGGTTTCTTTTAGACATCTTTTCTTTTCAGCGATAATAATAAAAGGCATCATGCACATAAATGCTAAAATTAACACAGGTAAATAAATAACCCATTGTTTAGCCAAAGGAATATTGTTTTGTAATAAGATGCTTGGAATAACTATAAACATGGCCGTTAAGCTAGCATGTAAAATTAATATTCCCGCATCGAGTCGTAATAGTTCAAGATTGGTGAGAATTTTAGTGAATTGATTTAAAACCGGTTCAGTATCTCGATGAAGTAGAAGACGTTTTGGGGTGGGAACTAAAGTTGATAAAATGATCATTCCTAATAAAGCTAACACAGCAGTTAACCAAAATATTCCTGGGACTCCAATCATGCCAGTTAATAATGGGCCTAGAATCATTGCAATAATAAATGAAAGACCAATGGTCATGCCAATAACCGACATAGCTTTAAGACGTTCTTCATCTGGAATTAAATCAGCCAGTAAGGCCGTGATAGTACTGCCAATTGCACCTGCTCCTTGCAGAGCACGCCCTATTATTATTCCCTCGATACTATGAGACAAGGCTGCCAGAATACTACCTAGCGCAAAGAGTATTAAACCAAAAAAAATAACCGGTTTGCGACCTAAATGATCTGAGCTCATGCCAAATGGAATTTGCAATAAAGCTTGAGTCAAGCCATAAATACCTAGGGCTTGACCCACTAAAAAAGGGGTGGCAAGTTGTAAGGTACTAGCATAGACGGCAAAAACTGGCAAAATCATAAATAAACCCAGCATACGGAAAGCATAAATACTAGCCAAAGAAAGCGTGATAATTTGTTCTGTGCGTGTCATAGTCGCTAATTAATTTATAAAAAGGTTTATTTTAGCAAGCCTGGATAAAGTTACCTAGTTTTAGTAGGAAAAGAGTTCTCTGACTTGAGCGATTCTTGAGCAAGGTGAGCCTAAAATGATTACTTCGCTATTAATCAATAAGTTATTTCTTTTATGAAAAGAAAGTCTTGCTGCAGAAACAAAAATTTGCTTTGAAATACATAGTGATTTCAAATAATTAACGCCAGTCATAGTTATTTAAAACACTTAATTTCTTCTTAAGCTTTACTGATTATACTAGAGAAAAAATAATAGCAGATAGTGTCATGCCTTTATCGATAGAAATTAATGATTATCTTCAGTCAGCTGCAGAAACTTCTTTCCAGCGGTTGTTTATGCAAGCCAAATCGTATTTGGTTAGTAAAACAGTCCCAATCGCTAGACGGATTTTATTATCTTTGATTGAAGAAATGGAAACAAAATTTCAAGAAACTGTTTTGACACCAGTTTTATCAGGTACTCCAATAACTAAAGAAAGCGCAAGCCTTATTTTAAGTTATAGTGAGGTATGTTTGCATTTAATTGATTGTTTTGTAGAGGAGACAGCTCATCAAGAAGGATTTTTTAATAAAGCAAAAAACCTGCTTAATGCTTTAGTAGACTCTAAAGAAAAAAAAGAAATGTTGGGTCTTTTAACTGAAAAACAACGCCAGCTAAAATTAGAAGCAAGAGTAAAGGTGCGTATTAAGGGTTTAGCTAGTGCAATAATAACCAGGACTGTAGAGGCGAGAGCTAGAGATGAGGCTGGGGTAGGTGCAGCCAGTGCAATAGGGGCGGGTAGTAGTGCAGGTGCTGGGACAGAGATGATAGGAGTGAGTGATTTAACACTAATGGCTCGCAGTAAAGAAGAAGCCGCAGTTGCTTTAATCTGTTTGGTGTCTGCTTCACCTGACAGGAAGAAAAGAAAAGCAACGGTTAGTTTTAATTTAGGGGGCGAAATAGGTAGTCCAGCTAGCTCTCTTTTCCATACAAAGAAACCTAAGAAAAAGAAATCTGTTATTTGCTTAGCGCCCAAAGAGGCTTGCAGTGATGAGTTTGTAGAAAAGTGTTTTACTCAACTTTTTGGAAAAATAATTACTGAACTTGGTACTATCAGTAAGGTTAGTACAAAAAATAGATTAGTAAAAATAATTTTGACGATATTAGCCGATACCTTTAATCTTTTAAAAATAGAAAATGCTAAAGGTAGTATAGATAGTGTTGCAAGTTGTCAAAATCTACAAGATGAGGTTTGTAAATATGCCTATAGATTGTTTGAAGCTAACCCGATGCTATCTACTGATGAAAAATTTGCTTTTACTCGTGTCTTTGCTTTAAAAATGTCGCCAGCAGTAAGAATTTCTGAAACAACGATGATTGGCTTTTTATCTACTCAGTTAGAGTTAGATATTTTTTTAAAGAGCCTGCTAAGAAAATGCGTGGTATTTGGTTTAATTGACGAATCAGATGAAGGAATTAATTTTTTAATTACCTATTTACTTGATTGCTTAGCAGTATTAATTAATAGCAGTAATCCCTTAGTGAATGCAGCGATGGATAATTGGAAAACAAACTTAAGGCAAGTGAAAGAATTATTAAGCGTTACAATCGCAAGCAGTAGAGGAGCTGAAGGAGTAAGTGCTAGTTTAGCAGAGGTGGCTGGAGCTGGAGCGGGTGCAGGTGGGGCAGGTAGCTTTTTTGGTAAAGTGCCAGTAGGAGAAATGACTGAAAAGGGGGCAGCTGAAGAGAGGTTGGTCCAGGCAGTATAAATTTTAGAATTAATAATTAATAAATAATAATAAGAATAACAATAATGGTATTAGAACAAATAAGAGATTTTTTATATTCTACAGCAGAATCAGCTTGGATTATGCAATTTAGCCAAGCTCAATTACAGGTTAGTCAGCAAGAATATCACACAGCTGAGAGCTATTTAAATAGACTCTTTCTTAATTTTAAAAATTTTGAAGAAGTAATGAATTGCTTAATTGCAGATAAACCTTTATCACCTGATCTTGAGGCTGAAAAAAATACCACAATTAATGAGTTGGGCCTTTGTTATGTTAAATTATGGGTGCTGTATTGTTCTTTGCATTTAAAAGAGTGGTTTTTGGTACGAGATCATTTGGCTAAAGCCGCTATAGTTTTATCTAAATTGCTACAAAATAGTATCAAAGAAATACTCTATGAAAATTTGATTGAAGTGATGATGAATGCAAAATTTGAATCAGCGCTTTATCTTTTTCAAGAATCAAAGAATGCAGTGGATGAAACAATAAAATTAGATTACTTGCAGCAAGCAAGAGAATTATTACAGCAATATTTAACAAGTCAGGCTCGGTCTAGTGTAAAATATAGAAAAGAATATCGAGCGTTAAAAAAAATTATTGAAGTCCATCTTTATTTAGCGCAAGTATTAGATGATCCAGCGGTTCAAGCAGAGTGTTATCAGGCTATGCTTGATAGCTACTATACTTTGTATACTAAATATCGGGTTAAATGGCCTTGGTTAACTACTAATGATTATGATCTAACATTATTAACATTTAAGTTAAAGAAATTAAAATGTTTGTTTGTCTATGCAGATAAAACAGAAGCCCTTACCTACTGCCAAAGTATTTTAACAGAAGCCAATGAACAAAGACTAATTGATAAGTTAAGAAAAAGTCGTGAACGTGCCAAGTTTTATGAATTATTCTTTTGTGTATTAACTTTACATTTAAATTTATTACCTCAAACAGAGATCGCATTGTTTACTAAGCAGGGGGCGCTAAGAGATAAATGTGCGGTTCGCTTTTTGACAAATTATGAAGAGATTAGCTCTTATCGCATTAAACCAAAGCTTTTAATAGCTATTCGAAGCGTCGCTGCAGAGGTTGAACGGTTACAATCAGTTGCAAGCAGAGAGGAAGAATATCAATCGCGTTTTGTAAGAGTATTGGCTGAAGAAAAGCTGCACTTAAGACCTCGACGAGTATTAAGTACGGGGGGTGCTGCAGTGATTGCAGGAGGGGTTAAAAAATCAATAATGAAGAGAGAAGCTGTTTTTCCTACTTGTGGGTTTTTTGAAGAAGTTGATCTTTGTAAAATTGCTATGCAAACAGGATTAGAGTTATTTCAACCCCTGTTAACTAAAATTAGTTTGGCCCTTATTACGCAGCGTGAACAAGCGAATTTATTAGCCCTGTATTTATTGGAGTGCTTAGCCAATGCTTGCTGTAATATCAAGGGTATTCACGTACTGACTACGGTTGAATTATATGTTGATATTATTAAATTATTTTCAGAGGCTCGATACAAAGCTACGCAAGCAAGAATAATTGAAAAAATAAAAACTTTAGAGCGCGATAGCGTAGTGCCTTTCTTTTCATTAGAAGAAGCTGATAGGCATTGGGGAGAGGCTGAATCATTACCAGTAAATACTAGGATTGAAGAATTTTTAAATGAAGTGCTTGCTTTAACTAAACAAAATCCAATGGCTATAATACAGTCATTGCAAGAAAATTTAATTTTAGCTTCAGAGGCATTGTCTCCTGATGCTAGTATTCGTTCTGAGATAGAGGACTGGTACAGCCAATTAACTAGTTCAAGAGCTTGTATAGCAAGTAGATAAAGTTAATGAAGAATTAAGAGATAATAATAACAAGGTGACTATATGCAATATATTATTGTTTATACTGATTGTAGAGGATTACATGGAGGAGATTTTAGTGCTGCTGCTAAAATTGCTTATGGATTACAAAAACATAGTTCTACATTTAGAGTATTATTAGTCAGTCGGGCAGAAGGTATTGCAAAATTGCGCTCTATATTTGAAAGCGATGCGACGACCGTGCAGATTTATGATGAAAGAATAACTGTTAAAGCTAGAGATGAGGTGAGATTTTCTGCTGGAGATACATTATTTGCTTATATTGAAGTAGCTTATTGTAACCCTTGTCCAATAGAGTTTTTGAAACTTTGGATTACTAATGTCGCCATTAAAAAAATAATTTTTTTAACTGCAAATTATGAGGTTGAAGCTGGTCCAGGTGCTGTTCGAGATATATATAGCAGAAGTCACTTTAACTTATTCTGGTGGCCTTTGGGTGCAATGACTTTAACATTTAAAGCTGAGGTATTGGGAGTTGGGGCTTGTAGAATAGGATTAGTAAGACGACCTTTATTATTAGAAAGTCCGTTGTTAACATTAACAGATAATCCAGTAATGCGAGTTTTTACTCATAAGAAAATCTATGGATTTGTTTATTATGCTGCTTCTTTCTCGCAATCTGATTCTTTTTTAAAAGACTATTTTCAAATTAGCCAGGGTGCTTTTCCACATTTAGATCGCTATGTTATTATTGGCAATAACGAGTTGTTATTGCAAGCTGTATTTAGATGGATTGTCGCTAAAGAAGTGGGTACCAAAATAAAAATTATGCAAGGAGAGGATAGTTGTAAAATAATCTATGAAAGACAAAGTTCTGCTATCATAAAAAGTGTACTTACTGCTGCGGAGGATTGTGCATGTAATATTGAAATTATAAATTATAGAGCACTTCCTAATAGACAGCTATTAGCGCTCATGGCTGGTGCTATTCCACTTGTGGCCGTAACTGGTGTGGAAAGTGTTTCAGAAGCTATGCAGCAAGGAAAAATTCCTTTTTACCAATGGTCTTGTTCTAACGCGTGTTTTTCTGAAGCTTGTACAACAGAATTGCTTTCTCAAGTAAGAATGCTTGATACCAGTCAAAAAATGCTGTCGATTCTCCATCAAAAAGCTTCTCTTGCTGAGCAGCAAAGAGCATGCTTAATGAGTTATTTGCTGGCAGGCAGTGATTTTACAGATTTTTATCCGGCCATAGTAAGTTTATTTGCTCGCAAGCCTTTAGCAGACTTACAAAAAAACATGTTGATACAATGCTTGCAACACGAAGAATTTGTTATGCTGCTAGCAGATCGTTTAGCCGCCATGATTTATAGAGCAGATACTTCTATCAGCGCTTTATTTCAAGCTATCACTAGCTTACCTAGTGCTATTATAAGGGCTGAGCCTGGTGGAGCCGCAGCGGTAGCAGCATCAGTACCAGTACCAGCTGGGAGAAGCGGTGCATTACCTGTTATCAGTTATTATGTTGGTGATGGAAGTGGAAGTGGTAGTGGTAGTGGTAGTGGTAGTGGGCGAGGTGTTGATACTGGTGGAGAGACCAGAAGAGTAGCATCTTGTTGCTTTTTTGCAGCTTCTGGCACAAGCTGTTCACCTACTAGTGTGACACGGTTAGTTGTGTCCCCCCCTCTGCTATCTATTCCTTCTCCCCCATAAGAGGCCTTTATTAAGAAGTTGGAGCTCTACTGATTTACTGGTAAAATAATCTATTTGACTTGAAGAGAAGCCATGAAAGCTATTACCATTCGGGGAGCTCGTACCCATAATTTAAAAAATATAGATGTTACCATTCCGCGCGATAAATTAGTGGTAATCACTGGTTTATCGGGTTCAGGTAAATCTTCGTTAGCTTTTGATACGCTTTATGCAGAGGGTCAGAGACGCTATGTAGAATCTTTATCAGCTTATGCTAGACAATTTTTATCGATGATGGAAAAGCCTGAAGTTGATCATATTGAAGGTTTATCGCCAGCTATTTCTATTGAGCAAAAATCAACCTCACATAATCCACGTTCAACTGTAGGAACCGTAACAGAAATTTATGATTATTTGCGTTTGTTGTATGCACGAGTCGGGCAGCCTCGTTGTCCAGAACATAATCAATTATTAGAGGCACAAACCATTAGTCAAATGGTGGATACTGTTCTGGCGTTGCCTGAAGGAAGTAAACTGATGCTGCTCGCACCCGTTGTAAAATCGCGCAAGGGTGAGCATGTACAGTTAATTGAAGGTTTACGTAGTCAAGGCTTTGTTAGAGCAAGAATTGACGGCAAGTTATATGAATTAGATCAAGTTCCGGCTTTAGATTTGCATAAAAAACATGATATTGAAGTGGTGATAGATCGAATCAAAGTTCGAGCTGATCTTCAGCAACGTTTAGCCGAGTCTTTTGAAACTGCGGTCCAATTGAGTGAAGGGTTAGTTAAAGTTAGTTTCTTAGAAAGTAAGCAAGAAGATTTATTGTTTTCTGCTAAATTTGCTTGCTCGCAATGTGGCTATAGTATTTCTGAATTAGAGCCAAGATTATTTTCTTTTAATAGTCCAACGGGTGCTTGCCCTGATTGTGATGGATTGGGGATAAGACAATTTTTTTCACTAGAAAAAATAGTGCATCATGAATCCTTAAGTTTAGCAAGTGGTGCAATTAGAGGTTGGGACAGAAAGAATTTTTATTATTATCATATGTTGCTGTCATTAGCTAAACATTATGAATTTGATGTTGAAAAACCTTTTTCTGAGCTTCCTAAGTCTATCCAAAAAATTATTCTCTATGGTAGTGGTAAAGAAAAAATTATCTTCCAGTTTAAAGGCGATAACGATCGCTTTTACCAAAAAACGCAATCCTTTGAAGGTGTTATTCCCAATATGGAACGACGTTTTCGAGAAACAGATTCTATGGCGGTGCGAGAAGAGCTTGCTAAATATTTAGTGAGCCAACTATGTGATAAATGTGAAGGGACAAGATTAAATCAGGCAGCCAGGCATGTTTTTATAGAAGATCGCTCGTTACCAGCGATAACAGCTTTGCCTATTGAAGAGGCCCAAGTTTTTTTTAAAAAATTAAAACTAACCGGTAAACGAGGGGAAATAGCAGAAAGAATTTTAAAAGAAATTAATCAGCGTTTACAATTTTTAATTGAAGTAGGGCTTGAATATTTGACTTTGCATCGGAGTGCTGAAACGCTTTCTGGCGGGGAAGCGCAGCGTATTCGTCTGGCTAGTCAAATTGGTTCGGGTTTAGTAGGGGTGATGTATATTTTGGATGAACCATCAATAGGATTGCATCAACGTGATAATGAACGCCTGCTTAATACTTTAACTTATTTACGTGATTTAGGTAATACTGTTATCGTAGTTGAACATGATGAAGATGCTATTTTAGCTGCTGATCATGTGATTGATTTAGGGCTAGGGGCTGGTGTGCACGGGGGTAAAATTATTGCTGAAGGTACACCTAAACAAATTATGCAAAATAAGGCCTCACTAACTGGGCAGTATTTAGTGGGTACTCGAAAAATTGCTATCCCTAAACAACGTATTTCACGTATGCTCAAAGAGGCTTTGATTTTAAAAGGAGCTAGTACTAATAACTTAAAAAATGTTACGGTCGAAATTCCACTAGGACTCATGACTTGTGTGACGGGGGTTTCTGGTTCAGGAAAATCAAGTTTGATTAATGATACCTTATACCCTTTAGCTGCGACGGCTTTAAATCATGCCAGCCAATTAAAAATAGCACCTTATGAGTCAATTACTGGACTTGAGTTATTAGATAAAGTGGTGGATATTGATCAAAGTCCGATTGGACGTACACCACGCTCTAACCCAGCTACCTATACTGGACTTTTCACCCCAATCCGTGAGTTGTTTGCTGGTACTCAGGAAGCGAGAACAAGAGGTTATAAGCCTGGGCGATTTAGTTTTAATGTGATGGGTGGACGTTGTGAGGCTTGTCAAGGCGATGGAGTGATTAAAGTAGAAATGCATTTTTTAGCGGATGTTTATGTTATTTGTGACGTTTGTAAGGGTAAACGTTATAACCGAGAAACCCTAGAAGTTACTTATAAGGGTAAAAATATTTCTGAAGTTTTAGATTTAACTATTGAAGATGCTAACGAATTTTTTTCAGCAGTACCAGTTATTGCCAGAAAACTACAAACCTTAATGGATGTTGGCTTATCCTATATTAAATTAGGGCAAAGCGCGACGACACTTTCAGGAGGAGAAGCGCAGCGTGTTAAGCTTTCAAGAGAATTGTCCAAACGCGATACAGGCAAAACTTTGTATATTCTTGATGAACCTACCACAGGGTTACATTTTTATGATATCGAGCAGTTATTAAAAGTTTTACATCGTTTGCGCGATGAAGGTAATACGGTAGTCATCATCGAGCATAATCTAGATGTCATTAAAACAGCAGACTGGGTCATTGATTTAGGACCTGAAGGTGGCGATAAAGGTGGAGAAATTATTGTTTGCGGTACACCTGAACAAGTAGCAAAAATGAAGCGTTCTTATACTGGGAAATTTCTACAGAAAGTCCTGGTAAATAAAAAATAACAATTATTCTTCTTTTTGTTTGGCGTGATCGGTACGAACTTTTTTAATTTTTTTGTCGAGCATGGTTCTTTTTAAAGGTTTTAAATGATCGATATAAAGCTTGCCATTTAAGTGATCGACTTCGTGCATAAAATTTTTAGCAAGATAGCCTTCGCGAATAAATTCAATTGGTTTGCCATGTCGATCCAGACCGCGCATATGGGTGCGAGCAGGGCGAAGAATGGCTGCTAAAATTTCATTAGGGTAAACTGACATGCAGCCTTCTTGTTCAAACACTTCACCTTCTGTGTTAACAATTTCTGGATTGATGACAACAGTAGGTGTTTCTTTAGAGTTTTTATCTTCAAAAAAATCATAAAATACAAAAATTCGCTTAGGGTTTTGAATATCTAATTGAGTGGCAGCTAAACCACCACAATGAGGAGTATTGACTAAGGTTTCTAACATGTCAGCAATCATTTGTTGGACTATAGGGTCGTTGATATCCGTAACTGGTTCAGCGACAGTTTTTAATCTTGGATCTGGGTAGTTTAAAATTCGTAATACAGCCATGCGCTTACCTATAGTTTTGGCATAAACTTAAACTATTCTCTAAAAATTTTCAAGTAGCTAGGGGTAATTTCATCAAGCCTAGTTATACTTACTAAATAAAAAGATTTGAATTCTCAGTTCTAGGTAAAATATGTTAACAATTTTATCTCAAAAAGGTATATTTCTCTATTTAAGGATAAAATTAACCTGTGACACATTTTTCTCTAGAACAAGAAAAATACTTAATACTTCCCGGTGCGGTAGGTCCTTTAGAAGTTATCACCGTCTCGCCTTTGCAGCCAAAACCCATTACGGCCATTATTTGTCATCCCCATCCTTTATTTGGTGGTACTATGAACAATAAAGTGGTTCATACTGTGGCGAAAGCTTTAAACATAATAGGAATTAAAACTATACGATTTAATTATCGAGGGGTGGGCAAAAGCGCAGGAAGCTATGGAACAGGCTTAGGAGAGGTTGAGGATGTGAAAGCATTGGTAGCATGGTTAAAAGCTGCTTACCCAAGGGATGCGTTGTGGTTAGCGGGGTTTTCCTTTGGTGCTTTTGTAGCAGCTAAAGCGGCTACTGAGTTAAGTCCAGCAACGCTTATTACTATAGCGCCTTCAGTAGAGCATTTTGATTTTACAAAGCTTGGCAAAATAACTTGTCCATGGTTAGTTATTCAAGGTGAGGCCGATGAAGTGGTTCCGTCAGAAAAGGTATTTGCTTGGCTCAAAACACTTGCTCCAGCTCCAACTCTGATTCGCTTTCCCGGGGTTGGACATTTTTTTCATGGTGAATTAACTGCGTTACGAGAAGCAATTGTTAAACATTTTAGCGCAAAGGTGAATCATGGCTAACGGTATTTTATTAGTAGCTTATGAACAAGCAGTTGCTAGCAATAAAATTAAAGAGGATGCTCGGCAACTTGCTGCATTAAATGTGTTGCAAGAAATTTATGATGGATTAATTAAACCTAGTAGCTTTTGGTTTAGTAAAAACAAAGTTAAAGGTGCGTATTTGTATGGTGCGGTTGGTACAGGTAAAACCTTTCTTTTAGATTTATTTTATAACAACTTACCCATTAAGAAAAAAATGCGTAGCCATTTTTATCAATTTATGCAAACTATTCATGAGCGATTAAAATTCTTGCAAGGCCAAAAAAATCCTTTAAAACTAATTGCCAAGGAACTGGCTAAACAAGCGACAGTAATTTGTTTTGATGAATTTTTTGTGAATAATATTGTCGATGCTATGTTGCTAGGTAATTTATTACAAGCCCTGTATCAACAAAATATTACTTTTATTGCAACGTCTAATGCGCTTCCTGATGAGCTATATAAAGGTGGATTGCAGCGTGATCGTTTTATTCCGGCAATTGATTTAATTAAAGTAAATAATACTGTAATACAAGTAGATAGTGGAATAGATTATCGATTAGGAAAAGCTGATTATGACCGTGCATATTTTTATCCACAAGATCCTGAAATGTGGGATTTACTATTTAGTAAATTTAAAGCGCTTGCTTTACCACCTATTGAGTTCGCACAAAAAATTGTTGTTGATGACAGATTCATTGAAACAACTTATCAGACTTGCAATGCTATCTGGTTTGATTTTAATAAGCTTTGTGGTATTCCCAGAAGTCAGACTGATTATTTAATTTTAAGCAAACAATTTGATTATGTTTTTTTAAGTGGTGTGCATCATCTCTTAGAATACGAAAATGATTTGATTAGTAATTTTATTAAGTTAATCGATGTGTTTTATGATATTAGTACTAAATTGATTATTTTAGCGAGTGTGCCTATCAATGATATTTATCGGCAAGGACGACACCAATTTGAATTTGAACGCACTAAAAGCCGTTTATTTGAAATGCAATCAGAGAGTTACTTGCTTTCTAAAAAGAAAAATTTTATTAAAAACAAGTAATTATTATTTAAACAATAATTAACTTTTATTGATTGCATTTAAGGTTATTTTAATAATTGATCATTAAGATTGTTGGTAGTAATAATAAAATTAAGAATAATTATGCCTACAATATCAATCAGATTTAGTTTAGTTCTACCGACAAAAGCAGAGTATCAAGAAGCTTGTTTTAAAGAGCACGCTAAGTTACAGAGAGCTTTTGCTTCTCTTATTGGACCTGATGGCAGCAAGCCTGTTGTATTACAAGCGGTGCTTTGTTGTTTGGGAGAGGTTATTAAAAATGCCATTGATGTAGGTGCTACGCACTTAGAGTTTGTTTACCGAGATGATGGGAGTAATTGTTTATTAACTATTAACGATAATGGTCCTGGATTTGGAGATTTTTTAGCAGGTCAAGCATCACTTAACTATAAAGAAAAATTAGCTGGACGACACTCAATTGTTTCAAGGAAAAGAGTGGGGTCTTTAGGTGGTCACGGACGTGGCTTAGCGCAATTGTGTGAGCTATTAGATCATTATGAAGGAAGTTTGATTTTAAGTAACCATCAAGATGGAGTATCCGGTGCTTGCTTATCTTGTTTTGCGCCAGGGAGCTATATTAATGAACAAGAGGCTATTGGATTTTTAAGAAGCCAAGGAGAAAGAATAGATCGGTCACTTACTATGTCCGCAGGAACAGCAGCTTCTACAGCACTGGTATTAAGTGCTCTGGATTCTGCAAGAAATCGTTTATTAGCTAAACGTAGCATAGCAGCAGGTAGTATAGGAGCAGGCGCTCTCTTTGTATCGAGAGCTGGTCATACTGATACAGGCAGGGGATCTTTAGTTGTAGAAATTGATGCTAGTGGTATAGGTGCTGGCGAACGCGCAGCATCTATTGGAGCGGCGGCAGCTAGAAGCCCCTTAGGGGTAGCAGATGATTTAGCCTTAGGTGCTGGTTCTCTTACCCCATAAAGGTAGAGCCTTCTTTTACTGGCCTGAGATTCTTGTTCTATTCATAAAGTAAACTTTTGATATTTAATAGAATTTTAATTGATGCAATGTTTGTAAGATCAGCTATTATTGTAACAGGGATAGTAAATTTAGAGAGAAATTTAGGTTTTTTTAATACAGTCGTATTAAAATACTAAGTAAATAGCTTTACTATTCATTTTATCAAACTGGAATGATACAATTGACTAATAAATAGGCAGGATTATATGGCCGACAACGAAATAACAATCATTGCTGAAGTAAAACCCATTAAAGTAAATGAAGATTCTCCTATTCAACCTTTAGAATTAAATTCCTATTTAGAAAATCCGACTAATCAACCGCTTAAATTTTCGGCTACTTTAGCCACAGGAGAATCGTTACCGACTTGGTTGTCTTTTTCTGAGGCAGGAGTCTTGGCAGGTAAGCCGCCAGTAGGGGCTGCCAGACCTTTACCTTATTTAATTAAAGTGCTTGCTATTACTCCTGATAAAAAATTAGAACTTAATTTTGAAATTCGAGTATATAAACCTAAAACAGCTGAAGAAATTGCTAAGTCTCGTCAAGAAGCTTGGCAAGCCTTAGCAAAGCAAGGTGTTTTACCTGAATCAATTCAGGAAATTATTGAAAGACCTGTTACTTCTGCAGATATTTATTATTTGTTAAGTAGATTTGCAAGTTTTACTGTTTGGAATGCAGAAGATATGCGTTTGGCAGTGAATGGTAAATTAATTCAAGTAGCCGGCGCGAGTGATAAGTTTAATATTTATGACTTTGAAGTTTGTTTAGTTATTACTCCAAAAGATTTGTATTCGCATGATCGTGGTTTAGGGGATGCTTTAAAAACAGCTAGAGCTGCCACACAAGAAGTTTATCGCCGTAAGTGGCATATAGAACTTGGTGGATTTGACAAGATGGCTGATGCAGCATGGTATGAAGCTTATGATCTTAATAAACGCGGCGAACACCAGATGGAAATTCGTAATTATGAACCTGCTGAAATTACTGAAATGATGAAAACTAAAAAAACAGCCCATACCTAGTAGGGGGTAACTTATGCCTTATCAGATTCCTGAAGGAGCAGTTGCGCAATTACATGCGCGCTATAGAGCTTTTCAGCAAGCTAAAGAAACCTTTGCTGCGAGGTATCCTGCTTATCAAGAAACGATTACTGTGATAACTCAAACCTGTGATTTATTTCTATCTCCTCAAGGTATTCAAGCCTTTGCTACTTGGGAAGGAGGTGACGTACGGCGTACTATAGAAACATACATTAATCAGCTTGGAGATAGTATAACACGTTTATTTACTCAGTTAAGAGCTCAGCGTGTTCCTGAACGAGAGCTAGAGCTTTTCCAAACAGCTGCTGAAAATTTGTTTAATGTACAGAGCATATTTTGTAATACAGGAACTCAGCAAGAGATTGTTAATGCAGTATTTAGTGTTGATTCAGAAATTAGAAGAAATATTCTTCGCGAGCTTGCTCCCGCAACTTATTTAAATACACCAGGTTTTTATCGCTTAGCTAATACAGTAGGACTTGAGGCTATTCCCATTCCACCTTTTATGGTGGCAGCAACAGCAGAGCACCCGGGTGGAATAAGAAGATTTCGAGAATTAATGCCAAGCCCTCAGCTGACTTTAGCAACTTTATTGCAGCCGCAAGCATATGTTGCAGCAGCTGATGGATTACCAGCAATACAAGCAGTAGCAGAAGAGCTAGTAGAATTGCGTGATGATCCTATCGCAGCTGATTTTACCGAGAGATTAAATGGTTTATATCGTCGGATTCAACATTATAAACAAAAAGTAGAACGATTTTTAATGGCTATGGGTATTACCGAAAGTCACCGAAGACGATTTACCGAAACATTTGATCGAATCGTTGGAAAATTAGATGTTATTTTAACAGCAGCTGCACGAAATCGAGCTGGTCTTTCAATTCAACAAATAGGTGGAGAAAGACTTTATTCCACAATAGAGAATTTATTGCAACATGAGTTGGGCTCTACATTTCAGCTATTAAAAGTCGAGCAGTTTCGCGTTGTACGAGATAATCATGCAGATATCCGTACAAAAATGCGTGCTTTAGGTCAGGATGAGGCAGCTATAGAGGCTCGTATAGCTGATTGTGAAGCTGTTATGTGGGATTATTTAAATGAGCAAGAAGCTTTATTGCGTATTGCCCATGGCCAACAGCGAGAATTTTTAGGGATAGATCCTGATCCTCTTATAGCTGTTCCAAGACAAAAGCTAGTTCAGAGATACTTATTATCACAGGATCAGCAGTTTGTTAATTTAATAGGATTATTAGATGGACCAGCTTGGCCTGATTCCTACCGATTTGGGAGTGTAGTACTTAATCAGACAGAGCCATTAGCGGGTATTCAGCAATTATTGGGCTATGAACCTTTTAGTCGAAGCTTGCCAGAAACTGGTTATAATCCAGAGAATATTTCACTTGCTAATATTGAAGCTGTTTTTCATGAGTATGAACAGGCTGCAGCACTACTTGGCAAATTATTTTATTTAGCAGTTTTACAACCGGCATGGCCTTTTTTTCAGCAGCAGTTAGCTACTTTAACAGAAAAATTAAATAGCTTAGCGACTGCTAGGGAGAGAGCAAGAAGAATCTTACAAGGTCCTCCTCCGGTTGATTTAACTGATGTCTCAGCAGTTAATGCGGCAATTGCTCGTGAGCTTCAAGTTATCCATGAGGCTGATTTAACAGGGAGCGTAGGCGATTTTATTGCAGCCTTGCAGGGTCTTAGAGATGCAAACGAAGAAAACAACCCAATAAAAAAAGCAATAATGCAACAATTACGAGCAGCTTATCCACATGATGCTCAAGTTCGTTTCAATTTCTTACTTGGTTCGCCTGAAGTCGATGCAAGAGTAATCACAGAAGACAGTAAAGGGGTGCTGCCTACTTTACTTCGCGAATTAACAACTCGCACGACTCGTGTGATTGATATTCAAAAAAGTTTTGCAAATCCAGACCCAGGCATCAGACAAAGAAATGCGCTGCATTTACGATCCGTGCTTTATTTAGAGCAACCTGGATTTGTGCGTTTAGTAGAGCAAACAGCACAAACAGATCCTGCAGGCGGACCTTCCCCTAGACATCCTTTATTAGCGTTAAGAGAAAGTCCACAAGCAACTCCTCCTAGAGGGACTGCTGAAGATGGTGAATTTACTACTCAGGCTGGTGGCATAAATTGGACTGAACCTGCATTAGGAATTGTTCAAGATCCTTATTTTATGCGGCATTTGGGTGCAGAAGGAATAGCTGCTGCTTCTCCAGCTCCAGCAGGAACTGCTCCTGCTGCGAGTGCAGCTAGAACTCTTTATCAAGATATGCAAGTAGCGGGTGGTGTTAGATTAGGGCGAGGCTTTTTTGATTTACAACCTGCTCTGGCTGAGCGGCGAGCAAATTTAATTGATAATTTACGCCGTTATGTAATAGCACCAGGAGCGCTTGCCGCTGATGATGCTAATAGTTTAACACAAGATCCTTTTGCTTATATTAATGCGTTTCGTCGGGAACTAGGAGCTGTCTTAACAAAGCAAAGAGGATTTTTTAGTGCTTTAGGGTTAGTAGACAAAGAGATTGAAGCGTTACTTCAGCCGCAACTAGAGCTAGTCGGAAAAATTAATCTTCTGTTATCACCTGAAGCAAGAAAAGCTTGTTCTCAACACCCACCTGCAAAGTTAATTGCATGGTTTAATAACATTGCAAAAGAAGCGGATGCTAATTGGTCAGCTTGTCAGGCTAGACAGGTTGAACTTTTTGAAAGTAAGGAGAAACTTATTCTTAGTCAATTTAAGACTAAGTTTCCTATAGCAGCTGTTACAGCTCAACAAGAAGAAGAGAGATTCGCTGATTTTAAGGCGATTGTAGTAGGTTTACAAAGTGAGCTTAAATTAGTAGTTTTTGGAGATGCAACAAGACAGCTTCCAATTCCAGCACCTGGTGGAGCTGTTGCGCCAGCTGTTGTAAGAAAAATACCTGGGTTATTAGATGCTCAAAGATGGTTTGTAACAGGTGAAAGACCTGTGGAGATTATAACCGAGGCGGGAGCGGCTGCAGGAACCTGGAGACTTCAAGGGGGAGTAGTTGGTACTACAAGTGGATTACCACCAAGTGTTGTTGAGGCAAATCAAAATCGTAGAGCACTAATGCTGCTTTATAATCCCGTGGTTGCTCAAGTTTATAACGCAGTGGGTAAATCGCCAAGTATCCAAGAAGACTTAAGCTTACAAGATACTACAAGAGATCTGCTTGCACTGACAGACTTAGCAGCAGAACCTTCTGTTTGTGCTTTAAAAGAAGTAAGGGCCGTGCAACAAGCTTTACAAAAAACTTTTGCAATTTTTAGTAATATTGTTCATGAATATTGTAAGTCAGCGGCAGGCACTGATAAACACTCGCAGCATGCTTATGCTGTGATGCAATTATTAAAGGTGATGAATGCCGAACAAAAATGGAGTTATTTAGGCGCTAACGGTCAATTTGAAATTCCTAAATTCAAAAAAGCTATTAGAGATTTTTATCAACATTTTAAAGATTTTATTCGAGAAGCCAATCATTATCTTGATGATTCTGATACAGTGATTGATTCCAGTAAGACTATGGTTGACAAAGATACTTTCTTGCCGATTTTAAAGACTTTGTTAAAAGACTTAGCCGACCAAGGTAAAAATTTATCAGAAGCTTACTTAGGGTTTACTAAAAGTCCTAATTTTGTAACACATATTACCAATACTGGTGAAGTAGCTGCTGCAAAAACTTTGGTTCGAAGTACTACTGCTAGTAAACGTGCGGTAGTCTACGGAGAGGCTATCTTAGCAGCTGAGACAGTGGCTGCAAAATTAGCGGCAGCAACCCGATTACGTGAAGCTTTGGACTGGCAATTGATCAGAAATATGCGAAGTTCTGGAGCAAGTCCAGTGTCTAGACCTAGACCTGCTGTAAGCCCTTGATTTTAAACCCTAATTTTGTAGGACTTTTCTTACAGTTAAACTTGTTTTTGAGTAAAAAATGGACTAATATAAAAATAGCTATCTATTAAGAGTTTACTTAGAATTTATAGTAATAATCATCCAATAAGAGACATTCTATGGCCATATTTCAAGTAACCGTTACCTATCTTGAAGCAGGGGTTGCTAAGCAGTTTGTATTAGCTAATACTGCCGGGGGTTTAATTCCATTAACCAGAGATTATCCAGAAGGAACGCCTATTCCTGGTACTAAAGAAGAGGTGGCCATCGATATTGCCCAAGATGGTTTAGGTCTAACTAGTTTGCCAGAAGGTGCAACAGTAACAGAAATTGCGCGTTTTATAACTGATGAAGGGGATGTAGGTCGAAGATGCTTTCAAATTAATTTAGGTGAGCTCACTGCGGTACAAAAAGCAGCTTTAATTAGAGACATGAAATTAAAAGCAGAAGTAGCAGTGGCATACAGCTTGCCTTTAGAGGCAATACGACCGACTAAAGCGTTAATTGATCAAAGCGCTTTTCCAGGTGGTCCAAATCTAGCAGCCGAGACGGCTTTTACAAGAGTTAGTGCTGAATTAGCACCTTTGCTGCAAGTTCAGCAAGCTGCTCAAACAGCTCAACAAACCGCACAGGCAGCTGTTGAAGCTGCTCAACAATCTTTAGCTGGTGCAAATCAAAAGAAATTAGCTATTGCTGAAGCAATTAATATTTCTGCAACTTATACTCAAGCGCAAGCAGCGGTTACACCTCTTAAAGCAGCAGAAGATCAGGCTTTAGGAGAATATTTACGAGCGGTGGATTTACTGTCGCCAGCCCTTCCTTTTCCAGAAAGAGCTGCTTTTGAGACAGCTAACCAAGGTTATGTGCAAGCTATAGCAGCTTATCAAAGTGCTCAAAGAGCCTTTAAAACAGCGGTAGATAGTAATGCAGTTACCCCAGATTTAAGCGCAGATTTATTAACCAGCGCTGTTAATCTGGCAGCAGCTAAACAGGGGAGGGATGCGGCTTTAGACATATTAAAAGGCGGGGCAGAAGCAAGAGCAAATATGCCACCACTACCTTCCGCGCCTGGAGCAGCTGCAGCTGCAGCTGCAGCAGAAGATCCAGCAGCAATAAGGACACGATTAGGCGAAAGCCTTGCTGCTTTACAAGCAGCTAAGGCAACTCATGAAGCTGCAGTGACCCACAGGCAACAACAAGCGACTGTCGATAGAGGAGTAGGAGGAACAGTAGCGCAGCATTCTGGATATATGGTTGTGCAACAAGAAGTTGCGGCAGCTGAGAGAGTCTTAGCATCAGCTGAAGCGGCTTTACAAAGAGAAGCAGCAGCTTTAACACAAGCTAACGCAGCTGCAGCAGCTAAACAACGAGAGGTTGATACGGCCAATGCAGCAAGAGGTATGCTGCTGCCTGCCGGGACACCACCTGCGGGAATGGCTGATGCAGATCAAAAAACAGCAAGAGAAGCTGCTGAAAAAGCGCTCACTGAAGAATATGTTGCGCAAATTGCTTTAGAAAAAAAGAGAGATACTGTAGCTCGGGGTGATCAAGCACGTCCGACTGCAGAAGCAAAACGTCGTGAAGCGGTCGCCAAAGCTTTGATTAAAGCAGAGGATGAAGAGGCAGCTGCGCGAGAACTTTTAGTGGAAGCGTATACTGCGGGAGATAGGGTAGTAACAGAGTTTGCTACAACAAAGGAAGAGGGTGTTTATCCGGCAAGAGCTTTAGATGAAAGAGCTACTTCCTTAGCCACAGTTAATTTAGATAAATTAGCTCGAGAATTAAAAGCTGCTAGAGAATTAGAGTTTCAAGCTTTAGCTGTACTTGCAACGGATGCCCAGTTGGCAGAAGCTAGAGAAAGATTTAATGAGCGTTTTGAAAGGATTAATGTCTTAGGGCCTAGAGCTGCAAGACCGCATGATGACCGTCACGATTATCGACGTCAATTAATCGAAGCAAATAGCTTGTCTCTTACTACTGATGAGCAACAACGTATTTATCGACTAGTTGAAGCTGAGGTCAAAGCTGAACAAACCGCTCAGTTACAAAGAAGAGAATTATTTGCAAGCCTAGATTATAACCCTGCTGCTGCGATGACTGCAGTTACTGCACAGCAAAGAGAAGATATCCAGACATGGAGTCAAGCATTTACTACTCATGCAACAGGCGATCTTGAATTAGTCTACAAAAACGATCAAGGAGATGCTGTTACTCATCAATTAGCTGCAGCTGATAGAGCGGCTTATTTAACAACAGATGGGAGCCCCGATTCTGCTAAGCTTGGAGAGCTTTGGCAAAGAATAGCTCAAGAACAGGCTGAAAAACGCTTGCTTAGAGAAGCCTATCTTAGCTCTCAAAAACAACAGCAAATAGCTGTTTGGGAGCAAGCGCTACAACCTCGCCCAACAGAGGCTACTATTTCATTACAGTATACGGAAGCTAATGGTGCAAAAGCTCCTATGGTAGTAACTGTTAATGACTTGTTTACAGCAGCAGGAACATTAGACCCACAGGCATTAGAAAGATTATGGAATGGAGTACCTAAAACAGCTGCTAATGAAAGGGCTACGCATTTAGCTGACTTAGCAAGATTAGATTTTTCACAGGAAAGAGATCGAGTTACCTTCAGTGGGCGTGAGGGACCTGTGGCTCAGGTTGGTCGTTTTGCTACTTTATTCCCTTCTTTACAAAGTGGTATCGCTACACAAATTACAAGGGATCTCGAGTCTGAAGCCGGTGGGGAAAGGATTCGACGTGCTGCGCAAATTCGATATTCGAGTGGCTTAAGTGTAACACCAGAATTAATAAGTGCTGGCAGAGAACGTGCTCAAGCTGAAGTTAATAAAGAACTAGGAGATTTATCAGCTGCTGTACAGGGAATTAAACAAAAAATTCTAGCTGATGCAACCGCCGCTAGTGCAAACTTACGTAATTTGCCGGCAGCGCAAAGAGAGCAAGTATTAGAGAAAATTGTTAAAGCGCAAATTCTGGCTCATCGAGACTTAGTAGATCGTACTACAGACCCTATCAGCATTTCTGATGCTCATCAAACTGAATTGGTAGCTGCCGTAATAGAGCAATATTCATCTGCTGCATTAGCAGAGCAATTAGCAGAAATGAAGCGTACCTGGATCGAACGGGCACGAGCTGATAATGCTATTTTACCTTTAAGTGATGTGTTTCAACCTAGACCTAGCGCACCGCCTGCTGCAGCTGTAGCTCCAGCAGCAGGAGATGGCGGAGCCGCTTCGCCGCCGGCAGCTGCTCCGTTAGCAGGAGAGGCAGCGATTGCTATTCGCACAGCAAATGGCGAGTTGATTACTACCGTTGCTGAGTTAGAAAGCTATTGGGAGCGCCATGTTCAAGCAGATGCGCTTTCACAAATTGTAGCCTCGCGAGCAGAGACAGGGTTAGCGGCTAGAACAGAAGAAAGAGTTTCGCAAGTAGTAGAAACCGCTGTTAGTAGTATTAAACAAGCACGTTTGCTTTGTGCTTTAAAAGAAGGAGAATATCTCGAGGCACAAGCTGCTAAAACTACTTTGAGTGATGCTGAGTTCCAAGCTTGGTTAAATGTGCAACGCGCTAAAGAGGCTATTTTTAGTAGCCTCTTTAATCCTGATGCTCATTTTAATAAAGAGGGTGTGTTAGTTGATAGTAAAGGTAATAACATAGTGGATAAATTACTAAGAACTTTTGTTAAACCAATGACCAAGCAACAGCTAGCAACTTTAAAAGAAGGTGTTCAAAGCTTGAGAGAGTCTGATAGTCCAGCTGACTTTTTAATTTATTTACTGTCTAACCTGATGGTGCGAGTTATTACTGCAGCAAAAGGAGATATAGATATAAAAAATTTCCGTATAGGTAGAAGTCTTGATAGTATGCTTGAAGCGGATGTAAGAGTCGCTCATGATCGTAGCACGAGTGGCAGAGAAGGCACTTTAGAAACTAAATTAAAAGAAATTGTTAGCAAAAGTATGAAGAAAAATGATAAAGGTGAGTATGAGGTGGATTTAACTCATCTTGCTAAATATAAGCTAGGTAACCGACCGGGTGGTGAAGTGGAAGAAAAGGTTTTAGTTGCAGCAACCTTACTTGCTTTAGAATCGGGTATCAAACCAGAAAACATTAAGGGTGTTTCAGCGGACGTCAAAGCCAAAGCGCAAGAACTATTTATTATTACTGCTGAAAAAGCTTTAGGTGCTCGTACGCGTGGAGAAATTGCAACAAGTATCCAACAAGCAGAAGCAGCAGAAGCACAACGTCGTGGAGCAGGTATAAAACAAGGTGGTGGCGGAGGAACCGGCGGTGGTGGTGCTGCACCAAGTGCTGCGCCAGATGCTGGAGAAGAAGGGGGGCTGGATCCTGAGATGTTTAGACGTATGATGGGTGGTGGCGGTGGCTAAAGTAATAAATATAGTTTAGTTTTATCTGCGCAATAAATCTAAGGTTATTCTTAAAAACAACTGTTAATTCAATTATATAATTTATACCCATTTTCTCTCTTTGCGCAATACTTAAAGCGTGTTACCATAGCCCCTTTTTACATAACAAGGGATTCCTATGCGTAGAAAATTCTTAGGTGGTAATTGGAAAATGAATGGCCTGAAATCAGGACTGACAGCCTTATTAACCGCTGTAATCCAGCAACTGAAAGACCTTGCAACTGTCGAGGTGGCAGTATTTCCTAGTGATGTTTACTTAGAAAGCATGGGTAATTTACTTAAAGCCCAGCATAGTGCTATTGCCTTAGGAGGACAGAATCATTGTGACCATGAAGAAGGGGCTTATACAGGGGAAACAGCTCCTGGCATGTTGCAAGATATAGGTTGTCGTTATGTGTTATTAGGACATTCTGAAAGACGACATACTTTCGGGGAATCTAATCGTGTTATTGCACGTAAATTTGCTTTAGCCAAACAGCATCATCTTATACCGGTACTCTGTGTGGGTGAGACTGAAATGCAGCGTGATATTGGGGAAACAGAAGCTGTAGTTCGTGAACAAATTAATGCGGTCGTCAACGAGGTTGGTATCAACGCTTTAGCCAAAGCAATAATTGCTTATGAGCCGGTTTGGGCTATTGGTACTGGTAAAATTGCGACTGCAGAGGCTGTGCAAGAAATGCACGCTATGATTCGTAAACACTTAGCAAATTCAGATCATGACATTGCCCAAAATATTCAAATTATTTATGGTGGCAGTTTAAAACCACAAAATGCAAAAGATATTTTTGTCTTACCCGATGTGGATGGTGGTTTAGTGGGTGGTGCCTCATTAAAAGCGGAAGATTTTACTGCTTTGGCTAAGTTATTAGCGAGTTAATTATTTTACTGGTTAAAATTTGAAAAGGATTATCCAGAGATAATTCTTGAATGCGCCTTGTAATAAGGTTTACAATGAAAAGCATTTAGGATTTTTATTCTCTAAGGTGTTACTGAATTAAAAAAGTAAACGCCATTTGGTGGAGGGCACGATGCTAGATACCGAATTTTTATCCCGCCTGCAATTTGCATTTACGATTAGTGCACATATCCTGTTTCCGGCATTTAGTATAGGTCTTGCTACTTTTCTAGTAATTATGGAAGGCATTTGGCTTAAAACTAAAAATCCTTTGTACTTGAGTATTTGTAAGTTTTGGTTAAAAGTGTTTGCACTAACTTTTGGTATGGGGGTTGTATCAGGGTTGGTGATGGAATTTCAGTTAGGGACCAATTGGGCTGGTTTTACCAATACTATCGGTGATGTATTAGGTTCTTTATTTACTTACGAAGTATTAACTGCTTTTTTTATCGAAGCAGGTTTTTTAGGGGTGATGATCTTTGGTTGGGATAAAGTAGGGCCTAAGCTGCATTACTTTTCGACGATCCTAGTTTTTGTCGGAGTGACCTTATCAGCGTTTTGGATTTTATCGGCAAACTCTTGGATGCAAACGCCATCTGGTTTTACCATTGTACAAGGGAAATTTATTGTCAGTAGTTGGTCACAAGTTATTTTTAATCCTTCAGTATTTCCGCGCTATTTCCACATGCTGTTAGCAGCTTATGTGACGACTGCTTTTGCGGTTGCGGGGATTTCTGCTTGGTATTTACTACGCAATGAATATGCTGAATTTGCTCGTAAATGTTTTTCTTTTGCTTTATGGGCAGCACTTATCTTAATTATTTTACAACTCTATATGGGTGATACAGTAGGTTTAGAAGTGCATCAACACCAACCTTTAAAAACGGCTGCAATGGAAGGGGTGTGGCAAACTCAACAAGGCGCTCCTTTATTACTTTTTGCTATTCCTGATATGGCAGCACAAAAGAATCTCTTTACCATTGGGGTTATTCCGCATATGGCGGCAGTACTAAATACGCATCAATGGAATGGAACCTTATTAGGTCTTTCTTCCGTTGCACCGAACTACCAACCTTATGTACCTTTTGTCTTTTTGAGTTTTCGCTTGATGGTAGGCTTAGGGGTGGTAATGTTTGTTATTGCTTTGTTAGGTGCTTGTTTACGGTTTCAAAATAGACTCTACTTTACCAAATGGTTCCAAAAACTTTGTGTACTGGCTTCCCCCATTGGTTTTGTGGCTTTATGGGCTGGCTGGATTACTGCTGAAACAGGTAGACAGCCTTGGATAGTTTATAATTATTTGCGTACTGATCAGGCTTTTTCACCTGTGAGTCCAGCGCATGTGTTATTTACTTTCGTCTTATTAGTAATTGTTTATGGTATTATTTTTGGAATTTTCTATTTTCGGTATTTGTGGCGAATTTTACAACAAGGTCCTGAATTAAGTACCCCAGCTGAAGAGCAAGTATTTAGCTATTTAAATCCTATTAAAAAACCGGAGTAAGTTATGCTTATTGTTACTTGGTTCGCAATCATTGCTTTTTGTGTTGTGATGTATATTATTCTTGATGGTTTTACGTTAGGTACCGGTATAGTCATGCCTTGGATGAAAATCGAGGAAAGAGACATCGCTATGAGTGTCATTCTTCCTACTTGGGATGGTAATCAAACTTGGTTAGTATTGGGAGGTGCTTCGCTCTATGGCGCTTTCCCCTTAGCTTTTAGTACTTTATTGCCCGCTTTTTATTTACCGCTTATTTTGATGGTAACTGCTTTATTGTTTAGAGGCGTTTGTTTTGAGTTTAGATTAAAGGCCAAGCAAGGCCGTAAGAATTGGGATTTATTATTTACTTTAAGTTCTATTTTGATTGCTTTTTTACAGGGTCTGGTTTTAGGAGCTTATGTGCAAGGTGTTAATCCCGGTTCAATCACTAATCATCCTTATCTATGGTTAACCCCTTTTTCAGTGATGACTGGTTTTGCAGTTATTTTTGGCTATAGCCTATTGGGCTCTACGCGTTTGGTTTTAAAAACTGTGGGCAGCTTGCATGACAAGATGCGTGCTTATGCTATTTGGGCAAGCTTTTTTGTAATGCTGTTTATGTTAGTTGTCTCTGTTTGGATGCCACATATTGTACCGGTAATTTATGCACGTTGGTTTGCAAGTAGTAATCTTTATTATTTGATGGTTTTTCCATTGATTGCAGGGCTTGCTTATTTAGGATTATGGTTTAGTTTAGCCAAAAATAATGATTACACCCCTTATTGGTGTGTCGTGATTATTTTCCTGATGGGCTATTTTGGCTTAGGTTATAGTATGTGGCCTTACATTTTGCCTTATCAAGTAACTGCTTGGCAGGCAGCAGCGCCCGATAATACCTTAAAATTTATTTTGGTTGGGGCGGGCATTATGATTCCAGTTTTATTAATTTATACCGGTTATTCGTATCGAATCTTTCGGGGTAAAGTCCGTGAAGCTATCAGCGATTATTAAGTTTTCCAAATTAAATCATTGGTGGTTGCAGTTTGCTCAGTGTAAAAGCAAGCTTTTGTGGTTTATATTGCTTTATCTTGCAGGAGTGGTTTCTGTGGGTGGTTTTGTATTTAGCATGCGTTTACTATTAGGATTGCATGCTTAATTTTAAGTAGGGATAGGCTTTTGAAATCCTTAATGTGGTTTCGACGAGATTTACGAGTTATTGATAATACAGCATTATTACAAGCTGCAAAACATTCACCTCAGGGGTTAATTGGAATTTTTATTATAACACCGCAAACTTGGGTTGCCCATCATCGTGCTCCTTGTCAAATTGCATTTCTCTTAAAAAATCTGCAAGATTTATCAAAAACATTAGCTGATTATAATATTCCTTTGCTTATTAGAACGGTTCCTCGTTATGATGGATGTGCTAAGCTTTTATTAAATATAATGAAAGAACAGCAGTGCAACACCCTTTATTTTAACAAAGAATATGAGTATGACGAGCAACAGCGTGATAATAAGATTATTGATACTTTATTTCAGCTTAATTTTTTTATTAAAGCGTATGACGATCAAACTATTGTGCCACCTGGTGCAATAGTTTCAAAAACTTTGCAACCGTATCAAATTTTTACGCCGTTTAAATCAAGATGGTTACAATATTTGTCAGTAAAGCAGAATTATTTGGCTGCTGGTAAACCTAAAATTCAGTTTAAACTATCTTTAGCAGCAGATCTTGTACCGTCTCATGTAAAAGAATTCAACAATCAATTTAATCTTAGTGCTTGGCCTATAGGAACCAAGGCTGCAGTCAAAAGGTTACGTCAATTTGTGAAGAAAAAGGTAAAGCATTATGCCAAACATAGAGATTTTCCTGCTTTATCAGCAACCAGTGAATTATCACCTTATTTGACTTTGGGAATTTTGTCTCTCAGACAATGTGTAACTGAATTATTAAAACAAACATCACAAGGCACACTAGAGGGGCTACTTACCTATGCAGGAGCTCGTACTTGGCTTAATGAATTAGTTTGGCGAGAGTTTTATAAACATCTTATTTATTATTTTCCTTGGGTTTGTAAAAAGCAAGCATTTAAAAAAGAAACTGATCAATTACCTTGGTCATATAATCAGCGCTTATTTATAACCTGGTGTCGCGGACAGACCGGCTATCCTTTAGTCGATGCAGCGATGCGGTGTTTGAATCAAACTGGCTGGCTTTCAAATCGTTTACGCATGCTGGTTGCTATGTTTTTAGCAAAAAACTTATTACTTGATTGGCGTTTAGGGGAAGCTTATTTTATGGAACATTTGCTCGATGGCGATTTTGCAGCTAATAATGGCGGTTGGCAATGGGCAGCTTCGACAGGTACTGATGCAGTACCTTATTTTCGAATTTTTAATCCTATTACTCAGAGTAAGAAATTTGATCCGCAAGGAAAATTTATTCGTCAATATTGTCCAGAGCTTGCTTATTTAGATAATAAAAAAATTCATCAACCGTTTCGCTATGTAAAAGTAAAGGAACTGGGTTATCCTGAACCAATAGTCAATTTAGCTCGTAGCCGTGAGCTTGTAGTGCGCTATTTTAACAAGTTGCGACAGATTAATAAGCTTTAGCAAAAATAGTTTTATAGCCTACTTTTTTGCCAGTAAAAATACAAATGCCTGCTTCTTTGGTTTGTTCAAAAGGAATGCAGCGAGCACTTACTTTTAAAGGCTTAATAAATTCTTCAATTGCTGGATCGTCAAGAGCATAGCAGCTTGCAAATCCTCCTTCGCCATTAAAAAATTCATTAAACTCAGCTAAAGTGTTTATTTCTTTAGTATTAGCTTGTAAATAATCCTGAGCTTTAACAAGTAAAGCATTTTGAATAGTGTCTAATAAGCTTGTAACCGTTGCAACAAACTCATTGCGTAAAACACTTTGTTTTTGTGAAACAGGCAAGTGTCTTTGAGCCATAAATACAGCTTGATTATCAATATCACGCAGCCCAATTTCTAAACGAACTGGGACGCCTTTTTTTACCCACTGCCAATTCTTATCTCCACCTCGTAAATCGCGATCATCGATTTTTACTCGTAAAGGTTGATGATGATAATTTAGTCCCTGCAATTCTTGTTGTAATTGCTGACAATAAGTCAGCACCTTGCTGCGATCTGTTTCATTACGATAAATAGGTAATATAACTATTTGTTCAGGGGCAATTTTAGGGGGTAATACTAAGCCATCATCATCACTATGAACCATGATTAAGCTGCCAATTAAACGAGTTGAAACGCCCCAAGAAGTAGTCCAAGCAAATTGACGTTCTCCTGCTTGGTTAAGAAATTCAATATGAGAAGCTTTTGAAAAGTTTTGACCTAAAAAGTGTGAGGTACCAGCTTGTAGAGCTTTCTTATCTTGCATCATAGCTTCGATACAATAAGTGTTTACTGCACCAGGAAAACGTTCACTGGCGGTTTTTTCACCTTTAATGACAGGCATTGCTAAGATGTTTTCACAAAATTCAGCATAAACTGCTAACATTTTTAAAGTTTCCTCAACCGCTTCTTGTTTAGTTTCATGAACAGTATGACCTTCTTGCCATAAAAATTCAGTTGTTCTTAAAAATAGGCGGGTGCGCATTTCCCAGCGCATGATATTGGCCCATTGATTAATTAAAAGAGGAAGGTCACGATAGGATTGCACCCATTTTGCAAACATTTCACCAATAATTGTTTCACTGGTTGGGCGTATAACATAAGGTTCTTCAAGTTTGCCAGCAGGAATGAGTCTACCTTCTTCATTGGCTTCTAAACGATGATGGGTAACTACTGCACATTCTTTTGCAAACCCTGCTACGTGTTTAGCTTCGCGTTCTAAATAGCTTAAAGGAATTAATAAAGGAAAATAAGCATTAACATGGCCTGTTGCTTTAATTCGTTGATCAAGATCACGCTGCATAGCCTCCCAAATGGCATAGCCCCAGGGCTTAATAACCATGCAGCCTCGAACAGGTGAGGCTTCAGCCAGATCAGCGGCAGCAATGACTTGTTGATACCACTCAGGGTAGTTTTCTTGACGGGTAGGTGTAATAGCTGTTTTAGTCATAAGTTTATATCTGTTTATTAGTGAATAACTGATAGTTTATCTTAAAATTTATTAGGTGTCAGGAGAATATGGGATTGTTTTAGCTCGTCTAGTAATTTTTTCGGGACTTGTTAGTGAAAATGGTAGAAGTTTTTTAAACAATTGAGTTTTTACTTTTTATATTGAGTTATAAATAAACAGGAAGTAACTAATAGATGGGTCAAAACTTACATAGTATATTGTTTTTCGATATATTGTGAAAGTTTTAATACAAGACAGGTATTTAATAATTGCTTAGGCTAAGTAAAGTATGCTGAGCACTTCTTTATGCAAAGATCAATATTTTCCTCCTGATAGAAGGTGCTCTATATAACGCAGCAAAGAATTATTTTTACCTTTCATTCACAAATAGCAATAGAAAGCGCTACTATTTGCAACGAATAAGGAAAAGTATATTTTTAATAAGTTATAAATGCTTAATACAGATGAGCTCTAACTTTCCAGGCAGCAGAATTGCAATAGCACTTTTAAAATAGCTATAAATTAATAGTCATCCGCAATAAGCGAATTCTGCGACTGTCAGCATTTAAAACGGTAAAATGATAAGGGCCAATCTTAGTGGTTTCGCCACGTTTAGGCATATGACCCAATTTATGTAACACCAGGCCACCAATAGTGTCAAAATCTTCGTCACTTAAGTCGGCAGAAAAATATTCGTTAAACTCCTCAATAGTGGTTAAGGCATTAACTGTATAGTTGAGATCATTGTGTTTACGAATAAATTCTTGGTCTTCTTCTAGGTCAAATTCATCTTCAATTTCACCTACAATTTGTTCTAGCACATCTTCAATAGTAACTAAGCCTGCAATACCACCATACTCATCTACCACAATGGCTAGGTGATTTCGTGTCCGTCTAAAGTCTCGTAGTAAACTGTCTAAACGTTTACTTTCAGGGACAAAAGCTGTTGGTCGGATAATATTATTGATGTCAAAATTTCCAGCTTTATCATTAAAAACATATTTTAAAACATCTTTAGCCAGCAAAATACCAATGATTTTATCTCGGTTTTCACCTACTACCGGAAAACGAGAATGTCCAGATTCACTGATAATAGGTAAAATATCATCTAATGTAGAGTCGGCTTTAATAACCGTCATTTGCATACGAGGAATCATAATATCGCGCGCTTGCATTTCAGAAACTTGCATGACTCCTTCTATCATAGCCAAAAGTTCGGCAGTTAATAATTGCCTATCGACAGCGTCACGTAATAATTCAATTAGTGCTTCACGGTCTTTCGGCTCGCCATTAAAAACAGTGCTTAAGCGTTCTAACCAGGTTTTGTGTTTTGGAATATCATCAGACATAAAAGCCTCTTATTTCCTTACTAAATAGGGGTTGTTAAAATTTAATTGTTGTAAAATTGCAATTTCTAAAGTTTCCATTGTTTTTGCTTGTGCAGTAGTTTGATGATCATAACCTAATAAATGTAAGACGCCATGGATGGTTAAATGAGCCCAGTGAGCCTGTAGAGCTTTGCTTTGGGTTAAAGCTTCTTGCTTTATAAGCTCTGCGCAGAGCACTAAATCCCCTAATAATTTTGTAGCCCCAGCCTCTTGATGTTCATCATATGAAAACGATAATACATTAGTAGGTTTATTTTTACCTCGATATCTAAAATTAAGTTCCTTACTTTCCTTGGGTTCAACAATGCGAATACAAAGCTCCAATTTTTCTTTAAAGTGATTGGCTAAAGCAACAGTAGCCCAGCTGTGAAATTCTTGCCTAGTAGGAAGATCCATTTCTTTACACGCGATTTGTAAAGCAAGCCTAAGGCTTGCTTTACTATTGTTTTTCTTCGTTTTCATAAGCATGAATAATGCTTTGCACAATGGGGTGTCTAATCACATCGGTTACATCAAAAAACATAAAACTAATATCCTCTATATCACGTAATAAATGAATTACATGTTTTAAGCCAGAGCGTTGGTTTTTTAATAAGTCAATTTGGGTCACATCTCCAGTAATGACTGCTTTGGAACCAAATCCAATCCTAGTTAGAAACATTTTCATTTGCTCAACAGTGGTATTTTGAGCCTCGTCTAAAATAATATAAGCATCGCTTAAAGTACGACCACGCATGTAAGCCAAAGGAGCAATTTCAATAATGTTTTTTTCAATTAAACGGCCAACTCGGTCAAAACCAAGCATAGTATAGAGCGCATCATAAATAGGCCGTAAATAAGGGTCTACTTTTTGGGTTAGATCGCCTGGTAGAAAGCCTAGGCGCTCTCCCGCTTCAACGGCTGGTCTGACTAAGACTAAGCGTTTAACCAAATCTTTTTCTAAAGCATCAATTGCGCAAGCAACGGCAAGATAAGTTTTACCAGTTCCAGCAGGGCCAATACCAAAATTGACCGTATGACTAAAGATATTTTTTAAATACAGTTGTTGATTTTTAGTACGGCCTTGAATAGCACCTGCTTTAGTATAAAGAATAACTTCTTGTTGATTAGAAGTTATTTCAGTAGGTGGAACTTTTTTCTTTTCACTGCGCAGCGTTATATGTACATCGTGTAATTCAACCGGTTGTTGATTAACCGTTTGTAGATGTAATTGTTTAAGAACATTAATAGCTGCAGTGACAGCGGCTTGTTTACCAGTGATTGTAAAAAGTTGACCTCGATTATGAATTTCAACATTTAAACGATTTTCAATAAGTTGAATGTTTTCATCACATTGTCCACACAGGTTGGCTAGGCGAACATTATCTTCAGGGGTTAGTAACAGTTTTTCTGAGTAAGTCTTATGGTCCATCTATGGTTATAATTTCTCCACGTAAAGAATTTCTTAAGCGCTTAGTTATTGTGACATCAACAAATTGGCCAAGCAAGCGATTTGAACCTTTGAAATTAACGATTCGATTATTTTCTGTACGACCTGTCAATTCATTGGGATCTTTTTTTGAGGGGCCAGTCACTAAAATGCGCTGTTTTGAGCCTAACATCTTTTGACTGATTTGAGCAGACTGTTCAGTTAATAAAGTTTGTAAGGTGGCTAGCCGTTGTTTTTTGACAGAGAGTGGTGTGTTATCGGGTAAGTTTGCAGCAGGTGTGCCAGGGCGAGGGCTGAAAATAAAACTAAAGGAATTATCAAAGCCAATTTCTTCTACTAGTTGAATAGTTTTTTGGAACTCTTCTTCGGTTTCGCCAGGAAAGCCAACTATAAAGTCTGAGCCTATACTAATATCAGGCCGTACTTTACGTAATTTGCGAATTTTAGATTTAAATTCTAGTGCTGTGTAATTGCGTTTCATCGCAGCTAAAACTCGATCTGAACCAGATTGAACTGGAAGATGCAAATGATTAGCTAAGGCAGAAACTTCTGCATAAGCTGCGATAAGATTGTCAGAAAAAGCATTAGGGTGTGAAGTGGTAAAACGAATCCGCTCAATGCCATCAATGGCTGCTGTATAATGAATTAATAAGGCTAAATCTGCATAATCTCCTTCGTGCATTAAACCGCGATAGTCATTGACATTTTGTCCTAAAAAAGTAATTTCTTTTACGCTTTGTTTAGCTAAAGTTACTGCTTCAGCAATGACATCATCGAAAGGCCGGCTGATTTCTTCTCCGCGAGTGTAAGGTACGATGCAATAACTACAATATTTACTGCAACCTTCCATGATGGAGATCATTGCGCTGGGACCTTCAACCCGCGGATCTGGTAATTTATCAAATTTTTCAATTTCGGGAAACGATACATCAACAACCCCTTTTCTGCTGGTTGTTGTTTGTTGATAAAGTTCAGGCAAACGATGAATGGTTTGTGGACCAAAAACCATATCTACGTAAGGGGCGCGTTTAATAATGTTTTCGCCTTCTTGGCTGGCCACACAGCCACCGACACCTATTTTAAGCTGAGGTTTTTTTTCTTTTAAAAATTTAATTCGTCCTAATTCTGAAAAAACTTTTTCTTGAGCTTTTTCTCGTATGGAGCAAGTATTTAATAAAATAATATCAGCTTCTTCGATGTTATCGGTTTTTTCGGTAGCACAATGTTCAGCTAAAACATCTTGCATACGGGCCGAATCATATTCATTCATCTGACAGCCGTAAGTTTTAATAAAAACCTTTTTGCTCATTGCTTGGGCTCATTATAGAGTTAAAAACGGACAATTTTAGAGCTTTTTAAGGTAGATTACCAGTCTCAATTAAGGATTTTAATAATTTATTAACTGTTTGAAAATAAATTATTTTTTTTCTCAATTATAAGCTTGTTATAGTATCAGGTGATTTTTGTATATTCTCTGTACAGTGTTATTTTTTCAAGTTAAAATAGCCTAGAAATAATAAGAAGACCTCATATCATGAAAGCCTATCCTTATATAATCTATCTTAGTGAAAATCGAGCAGGAAAACCGCTTAGTAGACGAATCGTTGTGATTGAAGGTCAGCCTTATTTTGAATCAACAGGTACCAGTAATCCATCACGTAATTATCCGGGTATGTGGTATCCTTTTGTCAGTATTAAAGGGAAGGCTGTTTGTGATTATACACAGATGCCTGAATACCAATTTTATTACAATTGCGAACCAGAGCTTTTTCAGAAAGATCAACTCTATGATGGTTTTATCTTCAAGCTTGTTTTTCCTGGAGAAGGTTTTTTTAACAATAGATTTCCCACGCTTGAGTCTTTGTTAATTGGATTACGATTATGTTCTCGTAGTAATCCAGAGCAGCGTGCCGGTTGTTTTGCAAAGGCTTTAGAGCATCCTGCTATGCGTGATAAATTAAAAGAAAGGGCTCAATTACCTTTAATGCTGCAGGATAAAGCAGATTTTGCAAGCGATGATCCAGATGTTATTAACTTATGGTTGATGACACAAGGCGCAAAAGCTGCTCTGAAAATGTTTAGACCGTTTCCGGTTTCCTATTATGATCTTTGGCGACCAGAATATAATAATTTACAAAATATCAAGAGTGTGCTGATCGACTATACAAAACACGGTTCAGAATTCTTAAGATGGATGAGTTTTCATAGTAATAGAACGCATGTAAATATCATAGCCAGGTTGCTTGATTGTTGTGGCCATGATGCAGACGAATTGGTAGAAGAATTAATTGATTATATTGACTGGGCTGAGCAGGGATTAGATAAGCTTAATAGAGCCGGTTCTTTATTTAGACGTGTGTTATTTATAAAATTTATGCTCCACGTTAGTCAAACTAAGATGCAAAAACAATTAAGTGAAGAGTCTCCTATTTATACAAGGGCTAGACTATTTTGTCGTTAAAATAAATTTTTCATTAAGTTCTTGAATATTAACCTTAAACTTAGTAAGTGTTTGAAATATAATAATTTTAAGCTAAACTTCTTATTAAGAAGAGTAGTTAAATCACGGTTAAATTAAAGAAAGAGGAACGTATGCCTAGTAGTGAAAGATCGCAGATTTTTAAAGCTAGTGAGGAAGGACCTGAAGCTTTGCAAGCTTTTGTCCAACAACAACTTGGTCGCTCACCCCAAGAGCGCGAAAGACGATTAGAGTCAACACTATTATTACAAGATGTAAAAAACGCTCATGCACAGGCTAGAAACTTATTATTAAGATATATCATTAGCCTTTTTGCGACTCAACAGCGTTTAGCCAATAAAACAGGTCGTTTGGTATTAGATTTCTCAGCGCCAGTGCCTGCAGCGCCACCAGCACCTGCTAGACCTGTTGACTTCCCACCCAGACAAGATTGGCAAGCTTATTGGGCGCAACAATGGCAAACAAGTTGGCAACAATTACAAGTCATGCACCCTTTTGGGATAGAAGTTCTTTTAACCGATACCGAAAGTCATGTCGACCCAGATATTAATTATTTTTTAGAATTGCGAACAAGTTCTGTACACCATGCTATGAGTATATTGCTAAAGACAGAAAATCCAGTTTATCAAACGATTTATCAAACACTGAGAAGAAGAATAGTGGAGCTAGAACAACGTTTAGATCTTCCTTATAACATCAAACTTGAATTAGCTAAAGAATTAATTTCAACCTATATCAACGATTGTTGTATCGTAGTAGCTAGACAGTTTTATGAATTAGAAGAAGGTAAGGAGCCTAGTGTCAAACACTTAGAGCATATGTTAAAGCTTTTAGGTGCTACCGAGCAACGACATCCTAGCCCAGCAGTACGACGAGATGCATTAGTTTTAAGGTTTGGGGGCAAGGAGCTTAGTGAAGGGTTGCGGGCTGCTAGTACAATTAATGCTGAGTTTTGCAGACGTCATTATCGTCGTACTGCAGAACAAAAAAGGATTATAGCTGAAGCTAGATTAAGAGAGAGAGCGGCGGATGAACGTTTAAGAGAAGAAGAGGAACCAGTTCCTTCTGCTTCTGCACATGATCCTGAGGGCTATGATTTAGCAAATTTTGGTTTATTAGAGCAAATGCAAGTTGCTTTAACTCCAGTTACTGGTGGATTTACTTTCAGTAGTCGCGTTACTCAGGTTACTGCTAGGACAGGGACATTTTCTCCTTTAAAAAATAAAACTCTTTCAGCACATCAAAAATGTTTATGGGCCTATCGGAAAATGATCCAGTTACTCACTGAAGATGCACAAGAAGCTGTTGCCAGTGGAAGGCAGCCACAAGACATTACCCATGTGCATGTGCACTTGATTTCTGGTTCTATGCTCGGAGGTCTTTTTGATAGTCAATACAAGCAATTTATGTATAGTCGGATTGCGGCTTATCGTTTGTTACCTGTAAATCTTTATCGTCATGGCGATAGACCTGAAAGTGTGCGAGTAGGTGAAAGAGACATCGAACCAAATTTTTTATATTGTTGCTTTGGTGTTAATTCGTTGCGAGGCATGCAAAGTACAGAACAGTATGGCGTGAATGCCATGACCATGATTCATCTTTATGAAAAATATATTGAGCTCATGAAAAACCCACAGGGTAAATTACCCCAAGGGTTTTTATCAATTAAAAAAATTTTGCAAGCCGAAAGATTGGGTGCAGATGAAAGTGAGGAATATAAAACTGCTTTAAGAGCTTTAAAAGCAGCTGCTTTAGATTATCTTCGCTTGGTAGAAAATGGAGCAGCCAGTAAAGAACTTGATAGAGCCTTAAAAGATGTCAAAGCAAAAGAAAGGGTGGTCCATATTAAAGCTATTACCATTGCTAATGCAATTAAAAAACAGGTTTGTGATAATGTTGCTATTAAAGCTGCGGTTGCAGGAGAGCCTCCTGCTATTCCTGCACCAGAAGATAGAGCAGGTTGGTTTGTATATAATCGTTATTATGCAACGCAATGTATGTATTTAATTCAGCAGCTAATGCCACACGTTAATCATGTTAATGCTGGGCTGTTTGGTTTTAGTTTTCGGAATATATTTAAGGAAAGCCATACTTCAGATAGTCGTAATGGATTAATTCAAGCTTTGATTCCAATGTTAACCAATGCAATGGGTGTATTTAGTAGTTATGGTTGCAAAAGTGCTAATGACAGAGCAGTATTTGTAGCGTTAATTGTGCAAGCCTTAAGTGAAAGGATGGCTGCACGAGGTAAAATAGTAGAAGAAGATATTGCTGCTATTTATGAGCAAGTTAAATGTAATTATCCTCATAGCTTAACACAATGGCACTCACAATTTGATTTACGCGGTGGTTTTCAAAAGTTTGCAGACAGTGAGCATATTACTAAGGCGCGAGGCTATGAGGCTAGAAAAGAATTATCAGGTGAAGCACCGCATATGAAAAAAATGGTATTTAAAGTACGCCTAAGTTTAGATAAAGCGCATTATGCCGATAGTGCATTCTACAAAACAAATTTTAAAACAAAATTGCCAGAAGCTATACGAAAAGCCTATAAGGGAAAAGGTGAAAAATTTAGTTTACGCAACCTGTTTGTGACGCATAACAGACATCAGCAATTAGAAAGCTTTTTAGCAAAGCTTACTGATTGTGATGAGTTTGATCAAGCGGCACGCTTGTTATGGCTTCAATATAAGGCACTTAAGACAGGGCTTTTGAAAGATATTTTATTAGGCGTTTTAAAACAATGTGTCGAAGATCACTATGGAGGCTTGTGCTGTCGCGGCAATAGTACTGAAGCAATAATCAAGGATGCTTTAATAGGTAATTGTGTATTGACCACTAATGGCCTAGCTTATGAATTGGAAAAATGTCAAGATTTAGAGCTAAAAGGAAAAATAATTAAATTCAACCTGTTAATAGAAAAAGCGATGCAGGCACTTTTACAAAATATTGAACAGCATCGTAATAGCCCGGGAATGGATGATGCAATTAGTAGATCTTATCAAATGCTTTTTAAAATCAATAAACTATTAGTCATAAAATCTACTCCCGAGGAAGATTTAGAGGTATTGTTTGAGCATCGTTTACAACAAGCAAGAGAACTTAATCTGTCTTCCCCTGTGGTGCAGGAATTTACTGATTATTTAGCTGAAATTGATAGAGGACCTAGTGAGGCACCTTCTTTACCTCATCCTTAATTCAATGAGTGACTCTTTTTAGTTGCTGTTTTAAAATTTCATTTACTTGCTGAGGATTTGCCTGGCCTTTAGTTGCTTTCATAGTTTGACCTACGAAATAACTAAATAAGCGCTCTTTACCCGCTAAATAATCTGCTAGTTGCTCGGGGCTGTTAGCAATGATTTCGGCAACAATTTTTTCTAAAGCTGAGGAATCAGTAACTTGTTTTAAACCTTGCTTACTAATAATAGTATCAGCATCACCTTCACCAGCCCACATCGCTTCAAAAACTGATTTAGCTATTTTACCTGAAATTGTATGGTCATGAATACGTTTTAACAAACCTGCTAGCATAGTAGTAGTGACAGGAGAATGCTCAATAGTTAAGTCGTGTTTGTTTAAAGCAGCAGATAATTCACCCATAATCCAGTTAGCAGTAATTTTAGGATCAGTGGCGCTTAATTTAACTGTCTGTTCAAAGTAATCAGCTAAACTTTGACTGCTGATTAAATTGCCAGCGTCATAAGCGCTAAGTCCATACTGACTTATAAAGCGTTGTCTTTTAGCCTCTGGTAATTCAGGTAGTTTTTCAGCAATTGTTTCAATAAAGGCCTTATCAATGACTAGTGGTAATAAATCGGGTTCAGGAAAATAACGATAGTCATTAGCTTCTTCTTTAGAACGCATGCTTTTGGTTTTATGAGTATTAGCATTATAAAGTCTGGTTTCTTGCACAATTTTATTGCCGTGTTCAATTTCTTCTATTTGCCGTTGAATCTCATAATCGATCGCCCGTTCAATAAATCGAAAAGAGTTTAGGTTTTTGATTTCCACTCGTGTACCAAAAGGCTCACCAATTTTATGAACCGAAACATTCGCGTCACAGCGAAAAGAACCTTCTTGCATATTACCATCACAAATATCAAGATAGCGAACCAGGGCATGTAAAGCCTTTAAATAAAGCACAGCTTCTTTAGCGGTGCGCAAGTCGGGTTCTGAAACAATTTCTAACAGTGGGGTACCGGCGCGGTTTAAATCAATACCTGTCATGCCATGAAAATCTTCGTGTAGTGATTTACCTGCATCTTCTTCAAGATGAGCACGAGTGATTCCTATTTTTTTTACATTACCTTCTGGATCAGCAACCGCTAAGATTCCTTTACCAACAATAGGTAGTTCAAATTGCGTAATTTGATAGCCTTTGGGTAGGTCTGGATAAAAATAGTTTTTGCGGGCAAAGATAGATTTTAAATTAATATTGGCATTGACAGCTAAGCCAAACTTAACGGCCATTTTAACCACTTCTTTATTTAAAACAGGTAGCACACCAGGCAAACCTAAATCGATCGCATTAGCTTGTGTATTAGGTTCAGCTCCGTATTGAGTAGCGCTTTCCGAAAAAATTTTACTTTTAGTTTTTAATTGCGCATGTACCTCAAGGCCAATTACTGCTTCCCAGGTCATTGTTAGCTACCTCTAATTAAATTGTGAAGGCATTTGACGATGCCAATCAGTTTGCTGTTGATATTGATGACTTACATTTAAAAGTTTTGCTTCTGCAAAATAATTACCAATGAGTTGCATACCAATCGGTAAGCCATTACTAAACCCTGCAGGGATTGAAATACCAGGCAAACCGGCAAGATTAATAGCAACCGTATAAATATCGGCTAAATACATGGCAACCGGGTCATCTACTTTTTCATTTATTTTAAACGCAGTTGTTGGAGAAGTGGGGCCTAGAATAATATCAACTTCTTTAAAAGCTTTAATAAAGTCTTCTTGAATTAAGCGACGAATTTGTTGCGCTTTAAGATAATAAGCATCGTAGTAACCTGCGCTTAAAGTATAAGTACCAATCATAATTCGACGTTTGACTTCTGCCCCCAACCCTTCCCCGCGACTACGCATATAAAGATCAAGCAAATCTTTGGGGTCTTGACAACGATAACCATAGCGAACACCATCGTAACGCGCTAAATTTGAAGAGCATTCTGCTAAAGCAATCACATAATAAGCTGGTACGGATAAGCCCATGTTGGGTAAACTAATTTCATGTAAATTAGCGCCCAATTTTTCTAATTCTTTAGCAGCAGTATGAATAGTGGTGCCAATGGTAGTATCTAGCTGACTAGTAAAATATTCTTTTGGAAGGCCAATTCGCACCCCTTTTAAAGAATCGTTTAAATTTTTGGAATAAGAAGGTACGGGTTCAACTGCTGAAGTAGAATCTTTAGGATCAAACCCCGCAATAGTTTCTAATAATAAAGCAGCATCTTCAGCCGTATAAGTTAGTATGCCACCTTGATCTAGACTGGAAGCAAAGGCAATCATGCCATAGCGAGAAATACGGCCATAAGTAGGTTTTAAACCAGTAGTTCCTGTTAAAGCACCGGGCTGTCTTAATGAGCCACCAGTATCAGTGCCGGTGGCAGCAGGCGCAAGTCTTGCGGCCACAGCTACCGCTGAACCACCAGAGGAACCACCAGGGACTCGTTCAATATCCCAAGGATTTTTACAAGCACCATAATAGCTATTTTCATTAGAAGAGCCCATGGCAAATTCATCCATGTTAGTTTTGCCTAAAAGGACCATACCCGCTTGTTTTATTTTTGCAGTCAATGTCGATTCATAAGGGGCAATAAAATTATCCAGCATTTTAGAGGCACAACTAGTTTTAATCCCTTCTGTACAAAAAATATCTTTATGAGCAATAGGAACACCCGTCAGCAAAGTGGCCTGGCCTTGAGCTCTTGCTTGATCGGCTTGTTTGGCTTGTGCTAAAGCCAGCTCTTCAGTCAATGTAATATAAGCATTTAAAAGAGGATTGTATTGTTTAATACGTTCTAAATAAAGTTTAGTTAATTCAACACTGGAGATAGCCTTGTTTGCTAAGGCCTTGCTAAGTTCACTAACAGTTTTATGGTACATGAATGGTCCTTATACTTCTTCAATAACTTTAGGGACTAAAAATAAGCCAGCCTCCTGTGCAGGGGCATTTTTTAAGAAGAGTTCACGTTGATTAGTTTCAGTTACCTCATCATTTCGTAAGCGTTGATTAATTTCTAAGGGGTGGGCCAGAGGGGCTATCCCATGAGTATCCACTTCATTCATTTTATTTATAAAATTCAATATGTTATTAACATCATTCGTTAGTGAGAGCAGCTCCCTATCGTTCACATCGAGACGTGCTAAAAAAGCAATTTTTTTGATTTCATCAACTTTCATAATGAAAAATACCTTGCAATAAATGAGGGCAATCATTTTACCTTGGATAAGCATTAAAAACTAGTTTTGTGCTCAATTGAATAAAAAATTATTATAAAAACTGAGCGAAGATTTAATAAATATGGTAGAAAGAGTTAATATTATTATGATGACCAAAAGGCGATAGCTTAAAAGGAGTTGAATAATGAATGGTAAGAAATTGACAACAGGGATTTTATTATTGTTACCGATCATTGTTTTTGCCAGTGGCAGTGCTTGTGGTTCGTTATTTTCCGTGACGACCCGAACCAATAGTGCCGCGTTTCCTAGTGATTTTATAGGTAGATTTACTACTCCTGCTGAAACTGGTAAGACAGAGACAGTGGAAGTATTTTTTTACATCGATAATGGTTGCGTGACTCCTGCTACCGCAGGGCCAGATCTTTTTGATGGCTGTAATGATGCTGCACACGCTAGTGGTACTTATGGGTTTAGTCAGCTTAATACCTATAAAGTTATAGCTGGAGATGTAGGAGATATTGGTTCAATACGCTGCGTAAAATTTACAGATGGCAATGCTGCAGGCAATACAGGTCTTGTCAACATTACTTGTTCCGATGTAACTAGCCGTTGCACACCGCAAGTGCCCGGGGAATCCGTTACACTTGCTACACTAACGCTCTCAGGGGTAAGTTGCTAAAAGCTAAGATATAATAAATAGGATAACGAAGATAAGAGGCGATGATGATAAGAAAATGGATAATAGGAAGTTTTTTGTTATTTCTAGTAGCGCTTACTAGCGCTGCTGGATTTGCTTGTAATCACGGTTCGTTGTTTTCGCTGGTTTCGCCAATGCAGGGTGTGACCGCACCGAGTGATGCTATAGGTCTTTTTACTACCTCGTCTACTTCAGGTAAGACAGTGGGTGTTACGGTGCAGTTTTTTACAGATAATGGTTGTACGACCGCAGGCGCTGCCCCAACTATTTTTCAAGGATGTAACGATGTTTCACATGCCGGCATAACCTATGGGTTTAGTCAAACAAATACGTATAAAGTAGCTGCAGCAAGTGGAGTAGCGCTTGGAGCTATACGTTGTGTGGAGTTTGTCGATCAAAATAATATTGCTGATAACGGTGCTGTTGATATTACTTGTCTAGGTGTAAATACTTGTAGTCCTCAAACACCTGGGGAGTCAGTTAATTTGGGTACCATCACTAACTCACCCGGGGATTGTTAATAAATAGTAGCCAGTAGATTATCAAAATATATAAAGTTTGATCAATTTATAAGATAAGCTTTATTTTAGGGGTTGTTATTTAACCCTCAAGAGGTGTTATAATTTTTGACCATTAGGCTTACTTTTTTGGCGTTTTAGGTAATAACACTTTATTTTTATTAATAAATAATTATGATGGTAAGTGAAGTTAGGGATAGGATAATTTTGCATGAATTTGGACAATAACAGTCACTGTTTTAATGACAATCAAAAGACTGCGCGAGCTTTTTGGCAGGCTCCTCAACTAACCGAAATGGATATTAATTTTACAAAAGGGGTTGTTACTTTACTATTTGAAGATCAAACCGGTATTGCTTCCTAGCCTTTCTTATAGATTTAAAAGCAGTCACACTAATTTTATTTTGCTAAAAGCCTTGATAGTTTGTACCTTTACCAGCTTATGATTATTAAAATTAAAGAAGCAACATAGGATTTTTATTAATGTTCTATTGCTATGAGGGTGATAAGCTTATCACCGGTCAATCTCTACCTGAAATAATTACACAGTTGCCTCAAGCGCCAGCATTTAATCATCAGTATCTTCAAGATTATTTAACGCAAGGACTTTTTTTTCGGCAAGCTAATAATAATAGTACGGTATTTAAAAATATCTATCGAATACCTTTTGGCTATGAGCTATCTGCTACAGGAACATTGCAGCGAGCTTGGAATATATACGATAAAGGTGAAATTGAAGAACCAAAAAACTTACTTCTACAATTCCAAGAAAAGTTAACGGATGCAGTGACAAAATGTTTGGTCCAGGCAAATAAAGTAGGGCTCGAATTAAGTGGCGGCTTGGACTCTTCTTCGGTGGCGGCGCTAATTAGACAAGCTTTACCTGAGGTAGAGCTTATTGCTTTTACTAATGGGCTACCCAAAAATTCAATTCTTGAAAAAAAAATGCTATATGATGAGTCAGCTTATAGTCGGCAAGTGGCTCAACACTTACGATTACAGCAAATAATCATCAATTCTGACTATGACTTTCATACATTGGTTGAACGTTATACTGAGTTATTAGGGAGTTTCTCTGAGGTTATTTTTCCATTTTTAAACTATCGTTGTTATGAATTAGCACAACAGGCAGGGATTGATACGCTATTTTCTGGTTTTGGTGGCGATGAAATGGTTAGTCAGCAAGCGGGACGTTATTTACATGAATTAAAGGCTTCCAGAAAATATATTCACTATTATTATGAAAAATTACGCAGCAAGAATACCAAAGATTGGTTGCGTATTTTGAAAATATTAAAAAATACTGCTTCGCGTTTGGTCATGCCAGTGACACACCAAGATTTTTTAAAAATAATGATTGAGCAGCCAGAAGTACCAGAACTAGCAACAGTACAAGAATATGAATTTGCTTTAATTCAAGGAGCTTTATCTACCCATTTAGATCGCAGAGTGAGTACTTTAAAATCATTAAGCGCACATTATGGTATCACTTATCAATTTCCGTTATTAGATCCTGAGTTATTGCAATTTTTTCATAGACTTCCTAGTTCGTTTAAAAGAAAACACGGTAAGGGTCGTTATGCACTGCGACAAGTTATGCAACACCTATTACCTAAAAATATTGTTTGGCGATCAGATAAAGAAGGCGGTACAGTGCCAGCAGCCCAAGATGCTTTTGTCAGAGCCTTGCCAAAATTGTTTTTAGAGAGAGTAAGTCCTGGTTATCAAGGAGTATTGAAAGACTATATTGAGATACCGAAATTGATTAAACGTATTGAAAAAGAAATTATTCATGATGCAGGTTTATTAAGATTATCTTTAATGGTGATGATGTTTGTTCATCTTGAAAGCTGGTTGCCTAAACAAAAATATAAAAATGCAGTAAGTAAATTCTCATATTAATTTTTCTCTTCTTTGTTAATAATTTAAGATAGACTCCTTTCATCCCGCACGTTTATTTACATCTTTATTATACTATTTTTAATTTACTTTTTAAATTTCCAGTTTTTTTATAAGAATTTTAGTATGACTAAAAATACTAAAAGTCGCTCTAATAACTCCTCTCATGATAAAGCATTTAAAGCTGGTATGACGAATATGAGGGTGGTTAAAAATTTTTTTCACTTATTGTTTGCCTACTTCAATACGAAGTTATGTCAATTTAAATACTTTGACATTAGAACCAGGTAGTTTTATTGATAAGGAATTACGAGAATATGAAACAGATATTTTATATAGCGTACAATTAAATAAATTTAATAAAAAAAGAATTTATACCTATTTTTTAGTGGAACATACTAGTCGTCAAGATAAGTGGCTGAGCTTTAGATTAATTAAATACATGTGTAGAATTGTAGACCAATTAAAAAAGCAAAAGCCTAGGCTCGAGGGCTTACCACTGATTATTCCATTAATTTGTTATAATGGTAAAAGAGCTTATCGCCCATCGACGTATGTTTTTGATTTATTTAATGAATTAAAGCCTATAGCGGAAAAGGTGTTTACTTCTCCTTTTAAGTTAGTGGATTTTAATCTGATTGCAGATGAACAAATTAGAAAGCATCGTTGGTCAGGACTCATGGAGTTTTGCTTAAAACACGCAAAACGAGGTGATTTATTATTGTCGACGGTCAAAGCAGCGTGGCATCCAATAGTCGTTAAGCTATTAGAAAGACGAGAAGAAGACATTGATGAATATGCGTTAAGTTTGATAAACTATATGCTAGAAGTAAGCGCTGAAGACGGAGAGGAATTTTTAGAAGAGTTTTTGCAGTTAACGAGGATTAACCCGGAGGTAGAAAGAAAAATGCTTACCATGAAACAACAACTTGAAGCGAAGGCAAGATGGCAAGGCAAACAAGAGGGCATTGAACAAGGTATAGAGCAAGGAAGAGAACAGGGTATAGAACAGGGTATAGAGCGAGGAAAGCTTGTTATCATTAAAAATCTTTATAATAAATTTCGTGATATTAATCAGGTTGCTGCTTTATCAGGAATAGAGTCCAAAGAAGTTAAAAGACTGTTAGCAAAAAATTAAATCACAAGGCAGGTTAAGTTTTTATAAAAGTTTCGTATTGTTTCATGATAAGGATAATTTTTTGTCCAATTAATAAACAGTCATATTGGCTATGTCAATCTAACTGTGAATAAATTCTAATCATTTTTAAAGTATCTGAGTAGTTCTTAAAAGCTTTACAAGGATTAATTTTTTATTTCTTAATAATCTTTAAATTCCTTATTTTAATCGTTAAAAATAATAGTTTTAACAGGTAAAGTTTGGTAGAGTTATGCCGCTCTGGGAGTTTTTATTATCACTCCTAATGAGCAAAAGAACTGAGGCAAACTGCTAAAATAGTTGCTTTTAAGAAAGTTAATTTAGCGAATTAAGACAGATTATCTAAATAACGCAATAATTGAAGGAAGTCTATGTTCATGTTTAAGAGATTACGTGGTTTATTCTCAAACGATCTTTCTATTGATTTAGGAACTGCAAATACTCTGATTTATGTCAAAGGCCAGGGCATAGTATTAAATGAGCCTTCGGTAGTCGCTATTCGTTCAGATATACAAGGTGGGCCGAAGCGTATTGCGGCAGTAGGTATGGAAGCTAAAAGAATGCTTGGCCGTACTCCTGGCAATATTACCGCGATTCGCCCTATGAAAGATGGTGTGATTGCAGACTTTTTCATTACCGAAAAAATGTTACAACATTTTATTCACAAAGTTCATGAGACTCGTTTTTTAAGACCTAGCCCAAGAGTATTAGTCTGTGTACCTTGTGGTTCTACTCAAGTAGAAAGAAGAGCTATTCGTGAATCAGCTTTAGGAGCAGGCGCTAGAGAAGTTTATTTAATTGAAGAACCAATGGCTGCTGCAATTGGTGCAGGATTACCTGTCGAAAAGGCGGGTGGTTCGATGGTAGTAGATATAGGTGGTGGTACGACAGAAGTTGCCATTATTTCTTTAAATGGGATTGTGTATTCTGCTTCAGTAAGAATTGGGGGCGATCGCTTTGATGAAGCAATAGTCCATTATGTGCGCCGTAATTATGGTACCCTTATTGGTGAAACAACTGCTGAACGTGTTAAGCAAGAAATTGGCTCGGCATTCCCTAGCAGCGATGTAAGGGAAATGGAAGTTCGTGGTCGTAACTTGGCTGAAGGTGTACCACGTAGCTTTACTTTAACTAGCAATGAAATATTAGAAGCTTTACAAGATCCTTTAGCTGGCATTGTGGGCGCAGTAAGAGCAGCATTAGAACAAACTCCACCAGAGCTTGCTTCCGATATCGCTGAACGAGGTATGGTATTAACGGGAGGCGGTGCCTTATTAAGAGATCTAGATCGTTTATTGATGGAAGAAACAGGATTACCAGTAGTTATTGCAGATGATCCATTAACCTGCGTAGCACGTGGGGGTGGCCTAGCCTTAGAAATGGTTGGTAATATGAGTACGGAGTTTTTAGATAGAGAATAGATAGCTGAGGATTAGGCTATTAAACGTATTTTTATAAAAGATACCACTTTAGGATGGCGAGCCTCTATTTTTATATTGCTTGCCATTGTATTAATGGTAGCGGATTGTTACAACAAAACTTTTCATTATTGGCGTGAGAATGCAGAACTTATTGTTACGCCTATCGAATATACCGTTAATTTACCTTTAGAATTTGTTGAAAACTTAGTAACTGATTTAGAAACTCAACATTCCTTAATAAAAGAAAATGCTGAATTAAGAGCCAGAATGTTATTATTACAAGCACAAATTCAGCAGATGTTAACTATCCAAAGTGATAATCAACAATTAAAAGAATTATTACAGGCTTCAGGGCGAGCAGGTGGACGAGTTTTACAAGCACAAATTTTAGCTATTTCACCAGATCCTTATTTAGATCAAATTATTATTGATAAAGGTAGAAAACAGGGGGTTTATCAAGGCCAACCTGTTTTAGATGCTTATGGGATTATGGGACAGGTCATTCAAGTAGGGTTATTTACCAGTCGGGTGCTATTGCTAACAGACAATAGTAGCGCAATTCCCATACAAGATAGTCGCAGTGGGGTGAGAGCTATTGCAGTAGGTAATAGCCGGTTAAATATCTTAGTCTTACCGAATGTTACTCAAACGGAAGATATTAAAGAAGGCGATTTGCTTATTGCTTCAGGCTTAGATCAACATTATCCCTATGGTTATCCAGTAGGTACGGTTGCCAAAGTGACTTATATTCCTGGTGATCAATTTATGCAGGTTGTTATTACACCTGCCGCGTATTTGGAGCGGAGTCGCTTAGTACTATTAGTATGGCCACTTAACATGCCCATCGACAAAAATGTTGAAAATGGCTTGCAAAAAGCCATAAAACATCCATTAAGTAATTTTCAGGGAGAGGTTTCTCAATGAAGACAAAAATAGGGGTGGTTTGGTTGACTCTTTTGTGTGCTTTAGCTTTAGATATTTTACCTTTACCAACCTGGATTTTATGGTTACGACCTAGTTGGACACTGTTGGTATTAATCTATTGGGTCATGATGATACCTGATCGGATTAGTGTAGGCTATGCATTTATTTTAGGGGTATTGTTAGACTTATTAGAGGGGACTGTTTTAGGTCAACATGCGGTGGCGATGGTTTTAGTTATTTATTTAGTTGCAAAATTTTATAAGCGGATGCAGGTGTTTGCTATACAACAACAGATGTTAATGGTATTTTTATTGTTGCTTTTATATAAATTAATCATATTTATACTTCAAGGATTCTTAGGGCAGTTGCCTACTTCTTTATTGTATTGGATATCAATTTTAGTAGGTACTCTATTATGGCCATGGATTTATTTGTTACTCCAAGGTTGGCGAAATCGAATACCTGAAGAATTTTAAAAAAGATTTATTGCTATTAGCATAAGAAAAAATTATGAAAGAAAATTTTTGGATGAGAGTTTACCACAAGACATTGTTGATTTTAGCAATAGTCATCATGGTTTGTGCGATTATATTTACAGTTACCCGCTTGTTAACGCCACTTTTTAATTCTCATCGCAATGCGTTTGAGGCTTTAACTAGTAAGATTGCTGGTGTGCCAGTTACTTTTGATAAAATTTCATTCGGTTGGCGAGGAATTGAGCCAGAAATATTATTAGATAATGTCAAAGTTTATAGGGCAAACTCTACAATGCAGATACTGGCTATCAATAAGCTTTATATTTCTGTAAGCATTGTTGATTCAATCTTAGCCTGGCAATTTAGGCCTAGTATACTTACGGTTTCTGGAGTGGAACTTTCAATTAAATATTTACCTAATGGCCAGTTTACAGTTAATGATATGAATCTTTCACAAGGATCTTCTAATCAAGCAGATAGAAGTTTAAAAACCGATAAAGTAATTGTTTGGTTGTTAACCCAGCATAGAATTTATTTAAAAGCAGTGACTGTTAATTATTATGATCAGCAACAGCATTTATATCCTCTTTTTATACAGCAAATAGGATTACAAAATAATGGTAAACGACATAATTTAGCAGGTATGGTTGATTTAATGTCAACCCCTACAAATTTACAGTTTGTCGTAAAAATGCATGGTAACCCTGCCCATTGGCAGCAAAGTACTATTAATGCTTATTTTAATTTAAAAAATATAAACTTAACGCGGTGGTTATCTTGGCATACTTATGAGGGCTATCAGCTTTCTGGCGGTTATGGTAATACAGAAGTTTGGTTGAATTGGCGCCGTGGTCAGTGGCTAAGTATTCATAGTCAGGTAGCGTTACAAAATTTAAAATTACATTCCTTGTTGTTAAAGGAAAGTTATTTAATTCACGATTTTGCAGCAGCTTTAATTTGGCAGCCTACCACTAAAGGTTGGCAATTTAGTGCTAATAATATGCAGATCTCTACAGGTGCTTATCAGTGGCCAGCTACCCAGCTAATCATTAATTATAATAATCCAACGAGTTTAAATAACGTAGCAGCTTACCATGTGTGGTTGAACTTCGCTCAGCTTGGTGATATTCGGCGATTTTTGCAAGGAAGCTCATTATTGCCAACTAACTTGAAGCAGCAATTGTTGCAATCTAATATTAAAGGTGAGTTAAAAAATATTAATTATACTGCATCGGGTACACTTTTTAATCCTGCAAATTTTCAAGTTTCTTTAAATTTAACCAATGTATCGATTGCGCGTTTTAATAATTTTCCAGGGGTTACTAATGTTTCTGGCTATTTAGTTGATAGTCCAGCTACCGGATTTATTCAATTACAGGCTAGTAATACGAGTTTAGATTTTGGTAATTTATTTTCGGTGCCTTTAGCCATTTCTCGCCTGCATGGTAAAATAATTTGGCATCATCAAAGTGATGGGAGCTGGCGAATTAAAGGTAAACACTTGCTGATAGCAAATGCTGACTTAGGGTTGAATGGTGAGGTTGCTTTACAATTTAATAAAGGACAAGTATCGCCTTATCTAAGCTTATTAGCAGGTTATAATATTGTTAGTCCCATGGTAGCAGTAAAATATTTGCCGGTTGCGATTATTCCTAAAGATACGGTTGCTTGGCTTAAACAAGCATTTCTTGCAGGTAAGCCGTTAATTGGAACAGTGATTATTCGTGGCAACATGGCTGATTTTCCCTTTAATCAAAATCAGGGTGTCTTTAGAGTTGAAACGAAGGTTCAAGACACCACCTTAAAATATTCTAATAATTGGCCACCGATTACCCATATTAATGCTGATTTGGTGTTTGTAAACCATTCGATGATTGTTAGTGCTAGTAATGGCAAGATTCTAAATGGAACATTAATGCCAACCAAAGTAGTAATTCCTACTATTGCGCCAGATCAACCTGTAACGCTGGTTATTGATGGTGGTGTAAAAGACGAAGCGAGCGATTTGTTTCAATTTATCAAACAAACACCTTTAAATGCTACCATTGGTCAAGCTTTACAATCCATAGGATTGCAGGGACTATTATTGGTACAGCTTCATATTAACTTACCGTTAAATAAAGTAGATCAAGTGCAAACAAGTGGTCAAATTCAATTTAACAGCAATACGCTAAGTATAAATGGCTGGCCGTTACAATTTACTAATCTGCAGGGGACCTTGGGATTTAATAATACCAAGTTTTCTGCAAAAGAAATAACAGCTAAACTCTTGGGGCAGCAGGTTACAGCTTCTGTTAATACAATCGGATCTACTAACACCCAAGTTAAATTTGTCAGCACAATTAGTACAGCAATTTTAGCTAAACAATATAGTTTTTTAAATAAAATTCCTATCAGTGGTACAACAGGTATTAATGGAGTTGTAAATTTTTATAATCAATCAACTGGTCAAAATAATGTGATCATTAACTCTGATCTTTATGGGATACAGTGGGCTTATCCTGCGCCTTTTACCAAAGTTCAGCAGCAAGTTATGCCTTCTACTGTGAAAGTATTGTTTGGTACAAACAAACCTTTACAGGTTTTGGTAGATGTGTCTAATTTTGTTCATGCAGCTTTAAGCTTTAATAACCAAAATAATCAACTGAAGTTTTATAGTGGTAATATAAGATTTGGGCAATCAGCAGCAGCTATTCAGTCTGCTTCAGGGTTTTTAATAGATGGTAATTTGCCTAGTTTTAATTGGCAAACTTGGCAACAATACTTAGCTAAGCAAACAGGGGATAGTAATACAAGCTCTGCTAATCTCAAAGCTGTAGTGAAACAATATTTACGTTTATTAGATGTTAACATAGGTGTTTTATCAATTAATACTTATGCCTTTAAGCCAGCAGAAGTAAAATTTTCCTATGGTAATGGTGCTTGGTTAGTTTCCCTTATCACTACTCCTATTGCGGGTACATTAGCTATTCCAGAAGATTTTCCGGCCCATGAGCTAACTGGTAATTTTAATCATATTTATATACCCGCTGCTGCCAATAATTCTACTGTTAAACTTGATCCAAGAAAAATCCCAGCGTTTAACATAAGCATCAATGATTTTCGCTATGGTGCTAAGTTTTTAGGGCCAATTACTTTAGCCGTAACTCCTAATCCGGCGGGTATTCATATTGATGAACTTGCGTTTGGTGCTCCTTGGTTGTCGGGTGTTTTAACCGGAAGTTGGGAGCAGTTGGGAAGTGGTGTTACCACGCATCTTTTAGGTAATTTAACCAGTAATAATGTGACTAGTTTATTAACTTATTTGCAGGTTAAGTCTTCTTTGTTAGCAGAGAAAGGCAATGTACAATTAGATCTTACTTGGCCAAGAGCTCCTTACGATTTTTCTATCAAAACCGTTAGCGGTAATATTGCCTTACAGTTAACTAATGGTTGGATTATTAATCTAGGTGAATCTACTACTAAAAAACTAGATTTAGGACGCTTATTAAACTTATTAAGTGTTCAGCACTTAATGTTACAGTTTAATGATTTAAGCCACAGTGGTTATAATTTTACGCAATTACAAGGCCATTTTAATTTAGGTAATGGCCAGCTTACTACTTCCGATTTAAGTCTGCATGGTCCAGTTGCTGATATTAAAGCAAAAGGAGTTATTAATTTTGTTAAACAGTGGTTAGATTTAAAATTAACTATTGGGATTGATGTCACGGCGAGTTTGCCAGTTATAGCCACGATTGCGACGGGTTTTAACCCGGTTGTTGGGGTAGCAGCTTGGTTAGTAGATAAAGTTGCACACAGTGAGATTGAGCAAATTACTACGTATTATTATAAAATTACTGGACCTTGGGCTAATCCCCAGGTCACAAAACTTAATGCTACTTAATTTTCCAGCAAATTAAGCAGCGTTTTGTGAACGATTGGTGTATTAATTAACTTGGGCCTTTTGCTCGTTTAGGAGTAGGAGGTGAGGCAGAAGACACTACAGAGGTTCGTGGTGGAGAGCTTAGAGAAGAGGGCTGGGAGGAAGAAGTTCCCGGGCTAGCGATATGGGCGGCCCCGCCGCTAGTAGCTCTTGGACGCACCTCATGTTGTAAAGCCGTTGGGTTTAAAAGCCTCAGTATTTCTGCAGTGGAAAGTATTTGATAGTCAGACATACTTTATCCTCATTATTATTGCATATTTTTTAGTATAACCCCCCAAACTTAAGAAAACCTTAAAGTGAAAAAATTATCAGCCTATAGTTAAATAAACTGATAATTTCCAATTTATAAGTAAAGGTTATCGAAATGGGCGCGCAGAAACAGGACAAGAGCGAGAAGTATATTCTTGCGCTCGTTGTTGGGTTTTTGTTAAAAGTTCACGGGGAGGCAATTTTCCAGAAAAATCGCCTTGATCGGTTATTATTTGAAATGTTTCTGGATAGATGCCTGGTTGAGATTTACCAAAAATACCAAAAATGCTACTTTTCGGACCTATATAAGCGTGTTTTGTAGTAGAATCACCTTTATCTAGTAATCTAGCTAACGATTTTAAAGCAGCTGCAGCTTTGTTACTTTCTGCATCTAGCAAGGTTCTATATAAACCAAGAATTTCAATAACAGCTGCTTGCACTTTTGCTTCCCGTGAAGAGTATTGAGGATCACTTTTAATAGTGTTCAGCTGAGCTAAACAGAGCGTTAGTTTTGGCGTATGAGTATGTTGATACCAACGACAATTTTTAGTATAAGTGCGCATCGATTCACTAAAAAGTGCAATAATAGAGTCGATAGTAATATGTTGTCTAGTTATAGTAGCTATATCAACGGTCATAAATTTCTCCTTTTTGTTCTTGATTACTATTAGTATAGCCTATTTCTGCAACTAAAATCTAAGTTTAAAAAACAGCTAATGGTTTGTTTCTTTTGTGAAATTTTCATTTGTTTAGCTTTAGTAAGATTATTAAAACCGATTAATGTATTATATAACGAGCTCTAAATATTTGGTTATCGTTACTGGTATTGTTTTGAGTGCTTTGTGATTCTACCTCTACATCAGTCTCATTTCTTTGTAAATATTCTTCTGTTGCTTTTACCCTTATAAAATGCGCAAAAGTTTCTTTAGGAAAAGTAATTGCTGTACCTAATCTATCTAAGATAGCAAAAGTTTTTGGTGATATACCCTCTGTCGCTTTAAATAAACCAAAAAAACAAGTGGTTGGAGAGTAATAGGTTACTGTGGAGTGTTCTGTGCCTTGATCAAGTAGATGGACTAAAGGTTCTAAGGCTTGTTTAGCTTTACGACTGTTTGAATTTAAAAGTGCTTGGTATAAGGCAAATATTTCTAATACAGCTTCTCGCATTTGATCGTGAGGTGTTAAACCGTCTTCTTTTGCATTATTTTTTATGGTGGTTAGTCTTTTTAGGCATTTCATTAATTTTGCAAAGTGATCACCTTGAAAAATACCGCAGCTTTGATTATAGGACGCTAAAGCAGCAATAAATTTCTCAATAAGTAAATCAATTGTCAGTGAATCTAAACTCATAAGACTCTTCTTTTTTTATTCTTAATAGTTTCGTTAGTATAAGTATAACTAAGATTTCTTAACAATAGCTTAAGAAAATTAAAGATAAATTCATAATTAAATCAATTAATTAAGATATTTTCCTGGGTTTAGCAGAAGCTATGTGTAATTCTGCTGTGGCATCCGCATACTTAGAAGCTAGCGGTTGCTTATAGGACTCGGCTTTTAATTGACAACGCTTAAATAGTTTGTTTTTGGCTTCGGGAGATAAAGAGAGGCCTAATATAGCAAAGGAATTAGGAAGGGTTGAGGCAGCTTTTGTGCTAAATAAGCTATAGCTACCTGTAACGCTAAAACCTACTCGATCTGGGCGACGTGAATAACTAATGGTAGCAGAAGAATTGTTTTGATCGAGTTGTTTGATAAGAGGTAATAATTTAGCAACAGCTTCAGGCATATTTTCTTGTAAAACATGCACAAAAAGACCTATCAGTTCAATAGTCATTTCTCTTAGCTTGCTAGTGTCATCTAAACCGGAGGTTCTCTGAATAGCTTGTAATTGCCTATAGCAGCGAGTAAAGGCTGATTGATGGGTAGGCGTATAACGCATAAAGCGGTGCCATTGTAAACAGGCGTTAGTGTAAAGCTCTGCAAAATAGTGAAGAACATCTTGAGCACTAGCAAGTTTTATAGAGACTGTTGCTTTTTCGCTAACAGGCGCTAATTCAGGAGAAGTTGGTTCAGCTACTACAGTGGACATAAGTTCTCTTTTGTTATCAATTATTTAGTACATCCTATACTATAGAGGCTAAAGCCCTGGTCCTTGCTGTTATTTGTAATAAAAAGCTTACCTATATAATCGCTTAAAATTAGCAGGTTGTCTAGATTTTTGTTGCGATTTGTTTAAAAAATTTACTATTTTTAATTAGATTCGAAGGTATAGAGGATGTCAGCCCCGCTACCATAAGTGCTGGCATCAGTTTGTAGCACCCAGTGCCTAAAAAGATAATAGCGAACGGTTAAGATATTTACGGGTACCAAGAAGCCTACGCTATAGCTAACAAAAAGGTTTTTAGCGAGTTTTTTACCAACTACAAACGAAGAGTTTTCTTGAGTTTGATTGTTTTCAGGATTCACCACTTCGTTGGATTCCATGCCTAATTCAGAAAGTCCCAGCATGTCTTTTACATTATTAACAAGATTACCGCCGCTTTCACCAGTAAAACCGAGTGCGCTAGCTGCTTTGGAAAGGACTTGAAATTCAGAGTTAGATAGATTATCACTGGCTTGGCCAAAAACTAAATAAGATAAAATGTTTGCATTTGACATGGCAGGAGAAGAGTAAAGACTAACTTCAGGACGCTGCATAGTGCCGGTAACTTGTACGCCTACCGTAATACTGTCACTGCTAAAGCCTGTAGTAGAATCAGGCTGATAAGCTTTAATAGTTTTTGTAGCTAACACATTAATGCCAGGATTAGTAATAGCGCCACCGGTGTAAATTAAAGTACCATTTTTAATATGCAGTTTTTCTCCATAAGCTTCATAAAATCCTTTTGTCACTTGTAGCATGCCAGTTGCGGTGGTTAATTCATTTGGCGCCACTTCAATTTCAGTACTTCCTGCTAAATTAGCATTCAGTCCCGCAAAAATTAATTTAATTTTCTCACCTAAAGTAACTTTGACTTTAATTTTAGGTTCTAACTTAAAATTTGAGGATGAAGACTTTTCTTCTTGGCCAACAAAGACTACGCTATTGGGTAATTCTACAGTGCTAGTAAAATCTTTAGGAGTGATGAGCGCATAGGGAATATGTAATGCACCTGTAATATTTATAATAGGAAATTGATAAGTAATATTTAAATTAGGTGAGACATTTATTTTATACTCTTGGTTATTAATAATGGGTACATCAGTACCTTGCAGAGTAAACGAAGTAGGTGAAAAACCAGAGGCAAGCGAGCTTGTCCCCGTTAGCCGCAATAATTTGCCGTTTGATTTGAGCTCGCCTGCTAAGTTAATTTTATTATTACTATGTCCCTCTAGCGATAGCTTAATAGCAGTGAGGACTAAGTTTAATTTTTTTAAAGTTAATTGTCCGTTTAAAATTTTAATATAACCTTGTAAATTAGGTTTAGCGAGAGTACCAGAAACAGTGAGGCGGCTCTCTAATCGACCATCTAAATCATCTACCTCAGGAATAAAGGTTGATAAAAAATGAAGTGAAGGCCAGGAAGCTTGCAAAGAGCCTGAGATTTTATTGTTCGCAGCAGGTAAGCCAATACCGGTATAATCTGGTAATTGAACTTGTAAGGTGAGAGGAATTAAATGGGCTTTATCTTGTAAGATTAATTTTCCTAATAAACCGTTCTGTTTATTTAAAGTAAATTTTAAACTGCTATTAATTAAATTAAAACGTTGAGTTTGATTATTAAACCGATGGTCGATTAGTGCTGAATTGACTAAAAGATTGAGTTCACCTAAGGCATAACCAGCAGTGTTAGCTTTGAGATTAAGATTACCATTTAGATCACTACTAATTTGTAAAGAGTTTGGTAAAAAATATTGCAACATAGCAAGATTAAGATGCTGTAGAAAAGCTTGAGCTGTCCAATTAGTTGGAGAGTAATAAGAAGCGGCTGCGCAAAGTTTACTGTAATTAGATTGCCAGCAAAAATTAGCAACATTAATTATGTTGCCATAAGTAATTTTTATTGGTTGATTTAACTGCCAGAGGCCAAATTGCTTAGAGACAAGGGTAAGAGTTGATATCGTACCAACCCAATTTTGCTGTTGGTATCCGCCAGTAGCATGAATAGTTAAATTGCCAATATTAGCTTGAACTTTAACATTCAAACTATGTTGTGGTAAGGTTCCGGCAGCAGTTAAGAATAGGCTAGAAATAGTGTGCTGTTTAAGATGTAGTTTGGTACCAGTAATGGTAATTTGTGAAGCTTGTGGCAAATTAATAGCTGCTTGCGCAAATAGATTTTTAATTTGAATCGCTGCAATGGTTAAATTGTTAATAGTTAAAGAGCCGTTTAAGTTAGGGAAAGTAATAGGGCCTGTTAAATTTCCTTGGCTCATAATAGAGCCAGTTGCTTTAGTCATGAGCTGATGTAACGATTTAATTTGCAGGTGCCAGTTAAGTTGGGAGGTTTGACCAACTTGTCCCTGTAGCAAAAACAGATTATTACCTACAGATAATGATAGAGGATTGAATAACCAATTATTTTCAGATTTATTAATTAAGCCATGACCTTGAAGGGTTTGGTGGTTTAAATCACCTTGTACGTTTAGTAATTTAATTAATACATTGGTTTGTTGATTTAGAGAAGATTGCTCGATTAGGGCATTAAAATTTAGTTTACTAGGATAAACAGGCCATTCTTTATTGAGATTCAGATTTTTTCCTTGGAGTGTCAATTGTCCTTGTAAGGGTGACCAATGAACCGAGCCTGTTGCAGTAATAGCTCCATCCAGTAATTTAGCTAAGGAATGAGTTGTTATGGAGGTATTATTTCCTTGACCTTGTAAAGATAACTCGGTATCAGGAATATTGGTGCCAGCAAGACGAGTTTCTAATTTTATTCCATAAGCTTTTAAAGTTCCATGTATGACTAAAGAACCTTTTATGCTGTTTAGAGAACTTGTAGGAGATAATGGCCAGATTAAATGTTGCCAAAAGCCTGTAATGTTAATCGAACCTAACTCGGCGGGCTGATTTATATCGGCTTTTAATTCTGCCACAAAAGGAGCCTCTGCTTGAATGACGAACTGTACTTTGCTATCTGTGTTAATGAAAGTGTAATCGAGAAGCACAGGTTTAAAATTTTTGGTATTATTCATGAGCATGCCAGATAGGTGAGTAGTAAAGGGCTGCGCAAGGGTTGTTTCACCTTGTAAGGTCAGCGTGTAAGGATTTTTGATAAGCGTGAGTTGTTTAATAGAGAGATGTGTGCCTAAAGAATAAGCACTTACCAATTGTAAGGATTGAATTTTGGTTATTGGCTGATTGGCTTTTTGAATACTTAGTATATTAAGATCGATATTATTTAAATCAAATAGTAAGGGAAGTTTGAAAGAAGTTGACTTGGCAGAAGAGTTAGTGGCGGGCCAGTAATGAATAAAAAGCTTACTGACTGATAAGGAGTTTATGGTTAATCGACCCGTCAATAAGGTGCCAGGCGCCCAGCTAAGTGTTAAAGAGTTGATGGTTAAGGTTAGCGATTTACTTTGGTAATTAAGTTCTTGAATAGATAAAGGGCCAATCAAACTACCTTTTGCTTCCAGGACTTGTAATTTGCCGGGTAAGCAAGCGCGCGCTAACTTAAGACTGATGGATAAACCGGTTTGAGTAGTTAATAATAGATAGCTGGCTATGATAATTATTAATAGTAAGCTTATTAAAATAGCTAATAGCTTCTTTCTCATAATTCAGGTCCCAAGCTGATATCGACACTGATGGGCTGACCTTTTTTATTTAAGGCTTTGGCTACATACAGGCTGACATCACCAATGGGTGATAACCAAACAATCCCTACGCCGGTGCCACGCTTTAAGTTTGAGGTATAATCCGTAAAGTCGTTAAAAGCATTACCCACGTCATAAAATACCGCGCCATACCAGTTACCAATAACTCTGCGTTGATATTCTACACTGCCTACGGTTATATAACGTCCTGGCCCAATTCCTTGCTCATTATAACCTCTGATGCTCATAGGCCCACCTGTGTAAAAACGTTCAGAAAGTGGTAGCTTGTTCGAATCATCAATAATGGTATAACCTAGATTACCGCGTAAAACAATACGATTATTTTGCCAGAACGATTGTACTGTTTTAAATTGTGCTTGGCCTTGTATAAAACTTACAGTAGAAGCTAAGTTTTTGTAGGCGCCTTCCAAAGCAAAGGTAACTCTTGCGCCGTGTTTTAGATTAAAAAATTTATCGGTACTTAACCAGGTATAAGTTAAATTAGGTAAGACCATACGCGCCTCTTGAGTACCGGTATCTGAGTCTATTTTAAAAGTTTCCCAAACATAAGATAAGCTTAAATTCCGTTGCCATCTTTCAATCTGAGAAATATAGCTAACCCCTATTTTTCTGACTAAGGCATGACCGTGTTGTGGATTTAAATCATAAATGGCGGCATTAAGAGCGTACTGATCGGTTGCAGGATTGTGAGCAGGAATAATATATTGAGCGGAAACATTTTGATTTACTTTCGACCAGTTGACATTGACATTTATTTTATCGCCAGAGCTATTGACCCAGCGCCATAAAATCCCGGTAGTGATTCTTGGGCCGGTAATTGTGCCATAGCCTAAACCGAACTGATAACGCCGTCTTTTATTAGGAGTAACGGTTACTTTAATGGGTACTTGATAAATTTTTGTTTGTTCAATTTGTGGTTCTACGCCTACACTTTCAAAGTAGCCAGAATCACTTAAAGCGGTCTGTAAATTTAAAAGCTTTTGTGAGGAAAAAGGTTCACCTTGTTGATAACTAACATAACGCTGTAAAAATTTATCGCTTAAAGGATTTGGATTAAAAAAAGTTGGGCCAAAATAATAACGTGTACCGGTATCTAATGTGAGATCAATGATACAAGTATAAGCAGACAAATCAATTAAAATTTTATCATTACTTATTTTTGCTTTGATATATCCTTGTCTTTCTGCACTATCGAGTAATTTATTTTTGGTTTTATTATAGTCTGGTACATTAAATATTTGACCTGGGGCAATAGGAAGGTGGACAAGCGTTTTATTAATTTTTAAATTTTGATTGCCAGGACCTGCTATTTTAATATTAATATTGGTTATTCGTAAAGGCTCGCTTGGGTTTATAGTATAATGTGCAACCCAATTGTTACCCTCATGAGTTAATTGTTTGTGAGTGATTGTTGATTTGAAAAAACCAAACGGTTTAATGGATTCTTGAACTTCTTGAGGACCCGCTTGATAAAGTTGATTAATCAGAGTGGGTGTTAAAGTGCCAGCCGTTTTAACCAAAATTTGCAGATGTTTAAGCGCGTTTTTTAATGGATCATCTGTTAAACCAGTAATATCAAATTCCAAATTTTGACTGGCTAAGCTGCTAGTACAAGCTATTAATAATAGAATTCCAATAAAATAAAAACGGCATTGTTTTATCATGTCATATTTGAATTAGTTTTTTTAGTTCTCCAACATATTATCGACATTAAGATACCAGCAATTAAGCATTGAACTAGTAAATTAGCACTTTCTAGCCAGAGCCAGCGAATAGCTGAGAGGTTTAATTCGGCAAAATACATTCCACTCACGCTGGCTAGTAGTAATCCTATCCACAAACCAAACCACAATCCATTGGGTAGTAGATAATGTTTACGAATAAAAACTCGATAAGCAAAAGTAAATAAAAAGCCACGATACAAATCATTTATGGTTAAAACAAGGTAATTTAGCTGAGGTCGTAATAAAGACGCTGAAGCAACTTGGTAAAAGCTTTTAAAAATTACCTGATGCCAACCTAAATCAAATAATATAAAGATAATAGTACAAACTATCCATGAAAGAAAGAATTTTTTTAATGACATAAAACCTATCCTGGTTACTAATAAATCATAGTTAAAATAAGTGATTCTAGCTTGTATTGCAAGAAATTGTTTAAATTAATCTTAACGAACAGAAGTTAATATTTTTTTTTGGAGAAGTTAAAAAAACGCAAACGACCAGCATTGCTGACGACGATAAAAGAAGAGGCAGCCATAGCAGCACCCGCAATAATAGGATTAAGTAACCAGCCAGTGAATGGATAGAGAGCACCGGCAGCTATTGGTATAGCAATAATATTGAAAAAAAAAGCTCCTAATAAGTTTTGCTTAATATTACGAAGGGTTGCTTTAGAAATAGCGATAGCTTCTAAAACACCATTCAGAGAACTATTCATCAAGGTGATAGCGGCGCTTTCCATAGCAATGTCAGTACCACTAGCGATAGCAAAACCAACTTCTGCTTGGGCTAAGGCAGGCGCATCATTAATCCCGTCGCCTACCATACCAACGCGCAATCCTTGTGCTTGTAGCTGTTTAATATGAAGCGCTTTGTCTTTTGGTAAAACTTCAGCAATGACTTGTTGAATATTGACCTGTTTGGCAATGGCTGAGGCTGTTTGTTTACTATCACCTGTTAACATAATAATTTTCAGTCCTAAGTGCTGAAGCTTTTTAATGGCTGCTAAACTATCAACCTTGATGGGATCGGTGATGATTAAAATAGCAGATAGTTGATGATTAATGGCCAAAAACAGATAGCTTGCGCCGCGTGAAGTAAAAGTATTAATTTGCTCTGTGTAAGTATGTAGAGCAATATGATTCATTTTCATTAGTGCTTCATTGCCTAAAAGAATGTTTTTTTCTGCTATAACAGCTTGTAGTCCCATGCCTGGATATATTGTCGATTCTTGAGGAGCTATTAAGGAAAGATTTTTAGCTTTGGCTGCCATAACAATCGCTTGTGCAAGAGGGTGTTCAGAAACAAGTTCTAGGCTAGCAGTGAGCGTTAAGAGCTCTGATTCAGAGTAAGAAGACAGATTGATAAGTTGAGTTACCTGAGGTTTTCCTGTGGTGATAGTACCTGTTTTATCTAATACAATAGTATTAAGTTTGCTAACAAGCTGTAAAGCTTCTCCATTGCGAATTAAAACTCCTACTTCGGCTGCCTTACCCATACTGATCATAATTGAAATGGGGGCGGCTAATCCTAGTGCGCAAGGGCAGGCAATCAATAATACAGATAAAGTTGTAATTAAAGCGTAGCTAAGTTCAGGCGTTGGACCTAACCATAACCATAGCAAAGCAGTTATGAGAGCAATCATTAAAACGCTCGGCACAAAATAATGAGCAATTTCATCGGCAAGTCTGGCGATAGGAGGTTTAGAATTTTGTGCATTCTTAACTAAAGCAATGATTTGAGCAAGTAAAGTATTGTTACCTATTTGAGTAACCTGATATAAAAAGCTACTGGCCTGATTAATCGTGCCACCAATAACTGTATTGCCTACTGTCTTGGCTATCGGGAGAGGTTCTCCCGTGAGCATTGATTCATTAATATAAGTATTGCCTGCAATGATTTTACCATCGACAGAAATTTTTTCTCCAGGCCGTACTCTGATATTATCGCCAATCTGAAGTTTTTCAACAGGCGTATCAATTTCCTGATTGTTTTTAACAACGCGAGCAGTTTTAGCTTGTAAACCAATTAATTTTTTAATTGCGATGGAAGTTTTGCCTCTGGATTTTAATTCTAGTGCTTGTCCAAGATCAATAAAGGCTAAAATTAATAATGCTGTTTCAAAGTAAAGATGCCTGGCTTCAGGAGGAATTAGTGCAGGGGAAATAATAACTGTCATGGAATAAATCCAGGCCGCACCAGTTCCAATGCTAATCAGGGTATCCATGGTGGCTTGAGCATGCAATAAAGCACCCCAAGCTGCGACATAAATCTTTTTTGCGGTATAAACCATAGTGAGTAATGCAAAAAAACCTAAAACCGTCCAGATTATTTGTCCGTTTACAGTTAAAAAATTAGGTAGCCAGGTATTGATGGCTAAAAAATGCAATAAAACACCTGCTAAACCTGCAAGCAAAGCTTTTAAATATAAATTTTTTGCTAGGGCAGCTTCAGAAAATAGATAGACTTCAGGTTGATGAGCGTCAATTAATTTAGCATCATAGCCAACTTTTTTAAGAACGTTAATCAATTCACTGGGTGTTATAGTTAAAGTCGCAAGAAGTTCACGTTGAGCAAAATTTATTTGAAATTTTTTAACACCAGATGTTAAAAATAAGGCTTTTTCAATAGTTTTAACGCAACTAGCACAGCTTACGTTTAATAGTTTAAAGGTGTAATCAGAATTTTCATTCATGAGTTGATGTTTATGAGCTCAATATGATCGATAGCCTCAAAAAAGTCATATTTGGTGTTTTCCAAAAAATAACCTTGTTCAGAAAGATTGTTCATGGCAACAAAAATCTTTTCTTTTATTTTGGCCGTTGTTAACTCACTAGCTGATAAAGCAAAGGCGCGGGAATTTGAGGAATATTCTATTGCTGGAAGCTTATTGATTAAATGGCTAAGCATAGGAGTTTGCGTAGATTCTATTAAGCTTGTGACAATGTAATTTAATTCTTCAAGATCAAACTGCTCGGCATCACTAGGGAAAATAATGATATTAACTTTAGTGCCAATTTCCTCAAGCTTAAACTCATAATGATACTTAGCAACTTTAGCCAAGGCTGGGCTATAAAATCCTCGTAACATCTTAATCTCCTAATAGCTTATTCCTTTAATTCAAGTTAAGAAACTAATTATCTTTCTTAAGCTTAAACTAATTTTGATTATTATCAAGTTAATCAATGAGGTTAGGGCTGGTAAACACTATTTTTTTAGAAAAATGAGAGATTTTCTTAAAAATAGTTATTTTTTATAGGACTTATTGCAAGTTTATGTTAAATTTTTGTCATTTTTATTAGAGTTTATTATGTCAGAAATATTTTGCACAGAAGTTCTCTATGAGCATCCTGATAATCATGCGCGTATTACCAAAGTAACCACTGCGCATGGAGAGTTTATTACCCCTGCTTTTATGCCTGTTGGAACGCGTGCTGCAGTCAATTGTATGACAATCCATGAGTTAGAAAAGAGCGGTAGTCAGATCATTTTGGGGGGGAATACTTACCACATGCTGGTGGCTCCAGGTATGGAAATCATAGCAGCGGCTGGCGGCATGCATAAATTTATGGGTTGGCATAAACCGATGCTAACCGACAGTGGTGGTTTTCAAGTATTTAGTTTATCCAAAAATAGTAAAATTTGTAAAATTGATCAGCAGGGCGCTCATTTTAAGCATCCTGTCACAGGAAAGATTATTCATTTAACACCAGAAACCTCTATTGCTACACAAAAAATAATAGGTGCAGATATTATTATGGCTTTTGATGAATGTACTTCTGAGGCAGGAGGAAGAGAGGGAGCATTAGCCGCTTTAGCGCGCACCCATCGCTGGCTTCTGGAGTCTAAAGAAGCACACTGTAAAGATCCTAGTTCAATTTATGGTTATCGACAGGCATTATTTGGAATAATTCAAGGTGGGCGTTTCCAAGATCTTCGCGAAGAAAGCGCCAAAGTAATTGTGGCAGCGGATTTGGATGGGATTGCTATTGGTGGTGAAACAGTAGGTTTTGACATGGTTAAAACCAAAGAAATTATAGACTGGGTTAGGCCTTTGCTGCCAAAAACCAAAACGCGCTATACGATGGGGGTGGGGCTCAATCCTCAAGATTTAATTGAAGTTGTAGCAGCAGGCATTGATATTTTTGATTGCGTAGCCCCTACACGTAACGCCAGACATGGAGCACTCTACACAGGCAAGCTAGTTAACGAAAATAATTGGATACGCTATGAGAAAGGCGCAGAAGAGGGACGTATTCTTATAAAAAAAGCAATCTATAGCAAGGACGAAAGGCCTTTAGTCGAAGGTTGTATTTGTTATACCTGTAGATATTTTACTCGTGCTTATTTACATTTTTTATTTAAAAATAAGTTACCACTTTATGCACCGCTTGCTTGTATTCATAATGTTCATGTTTTACATGATGTTTGTGAGCAACTGCGAAATTGCATTATCAGTTGTGCTTAAAAAGTTAAGCTAATGATAGCAGACCTGAGCATATATGACGAAGTTGGTCTAAGTCATAAATTCTTTGTAATATGCTATTAAAAATTTCTTCATTAGTTGTGACATAAGTATAAGTAAGAAATGGATTGCTATAAGTTGAACTAATTACAAAATCTTTAGTGCTCAGCTCTTCACGTAAGGTAATATTTTGTGTTACTAGATAATCTTTTAAAACTTTAAGCAAAGGAATAAAGTTAATATAAGTTTTAGATCTAAATAAGCCAGTTTTGTGTTTAAGCATTCTGATAGATAAAGTGAGTAACTGAGAAAATTTTTCTCCTGCTCGAGGTCCGATTAAAGCATTTTTATTCATAGTATCAGCCAAATAATTTAACCAGTAAGCTTTGCCTTTAGAAGATTGATCTGAAACCTCTCTGACGGCTCGTTTTAAATAGCCGATTAACAAACTTTTTGCAAATTCAATAGAACTAGGAAAAGTTTTTAATACTTCTAAAATTGGCGCTAATTCTTTTTCTAATTCAGTTTGAATAGGCGCTGCAAAATGCTGACCGCATAATATTTTACATAAGAGTATTGCATAAAAATGTTGTTCTTCTGGTTTTTGAGTTTCATTTAATAATTTTTTAAAGAAAGCAATATTTTTGGTGATAGCTTTATCGCTGATGGTATAAAAATAAATTATTTTATCTAAGGTAATGCGAATAAAAAATATTTTAAAACGTCTTTCGGCTGATTTAATCGCTGTTCTAGAAACTTCTTCTGACTCTTTTCTATCGTCTAAAAAATAAGTTTGCGTGTGACTTAAGTGATCTCGTTGGAAAGCGAATAAGCCTGCAGGTGTTCGCGGAGTGCTTGGATTATTCAAAATAATAGCGGTGTCTAAAGTGTGTGCATGGTAAGTAAAAAAACGAGTTTGTCTCAAAAAAATCTGTGGATCATCATCTAAAAAAGCTTGGATTAAGCTGAGTGGAACAGGGTGGGGAGTTGCTTCGTGTGTAAAAAAAATATTTCTCTCAGGAAAAAAGGGGTGTAGTTTAACGGCTAGAGTTAGCTCTAATAAAAATCGTTGATAAAAGGATAAGCTATAATAAAGTTGATTATAAAGTTGTGGAAAAAAAAGGTGGATTCCCGCATATTCACCAACAGCGAAAGAAAAAGATTTTTGGTGTTCTATTGCTGGTAAAGTTCTTTCCATTATAAAAGCTGTTAGATAGCGTCCTGGATCAGCATCTAGCATTCTTGTTTGAGCAGTGAGTTGAGTCAGTGCAGTTTCTTGATAAGCGCTAAGATGGGCCCTATCCATGGTGCGCCTGTAAAGAGAGGTGGGACTGCTAATCTGTGCTAAAGTAGAAACACCTTCTTCTGGGCAATATAAAATTAATAGCCTTGCTTCACTAATCTGTTCAAAGCCGATTGCAAAAGCAGAGGGATGAAATATTGCTCTTCGGCCCAAGGCAGATTCTTGGTGGATAGCGGTTTGAATTATTTCTAATACGGCGTTGTCCAAGAAAGGCATAACTTATCACTATTATTATCGTTAAAAAGGTATTTTATGCTTTAGACAAAAATTTTCCAAACATTTGCTTTTTTAATTTAAAAGTGCGCGCTAATGCTAAGTTGCATGTAGGTAAAAAATCATTATACTTGCTATTGATTTCTATGAAAAATCAAAGAATTGGCTAAATAAAATGCGATGTATTAGCTATTTCTGCAAGAAGGATAATTATGACTGTTAGATCACGTTTTGCCCCCAGTCCTACTGGTTATTTGCACATAGGTGGGGCAAGAACAGCCTTGTTTAGTTGGCTTTACGCACGCCGTTATGGCGGTAAATTTATTTTACGAATTGAAGATACTGATTTAGAGCGCTCTACGCCTGAGGCTGTACAGGCGATTTTAGAAGGCATGAATTGGTTAGGGCTAAATTATGATGAGGGCCCGTTTTATCAAACTAACCGATTTGCTAGGTATCAGGAGGTAGCTGAGGAATTGGTGAGAGCAGGTAAAGCTTATCGCTGTTATTGTAGTAAGGAGCGTTTAGAAAAGTTACGAGAAGAGCAATTAGCGAATAAACAAAAACCTAAATATGATGGTCGTTGCCGAGAATTAACAGAAATTCAGACAGGGCCTTCTGTCATACGATTTAAAAATCCAACCCAAGGTGAGGTAGCATTCGAAGATTTAGTTTGTGGCAGAATAGTGGTCAATAATGCTGAATTAGATGATTTAATTTTGGTACGAAGCGATGATTCACCTACTTATAATTTTTGTGTGGTAGTTGATGATATAGATATGAAAATTACGCATGTCATCAGAGGGACTGATCATATTAATAATACTCCTCGGCAAATTAATTTATTTAATGCCTTAGTAGCTAAAACACCACATTATATTCATGTACCAATGATTTTAGGCGAGGATGGTAAAAAGCTTTCTAAGCGCCATGGCTCAGTAAGTGTTATGCAATATCGTGATGAAGGATTTTTACCCCAAGCAGTGCTTAATTATTTGGTGCGCCTAGGTTGGTCACACGGGGACCAGGAAATTTTTGGCTTAGCAGAAATGATTGAGTTATTTGATGCAAAAAATATAAGTAAATCGGCGGCAACCTTTAACTTAAGTAAGCTACTATGGATTAATCAGCATTATTTAAAGACTTTGCCAATTGAGGAGCTGCTTAAGCAGCTGTCCTACCATATTCATCAACAAAAGCTAGATATTAGCCGTGGACCTGATTTTGCTAAAGTAGTGAACGTGCTTAAAGATAGGGTTAAAACTTTATCTGAATTGGTTTCCTCAAGTCGTTGTTTTTATGAGAATATTGTTTTAGGGGGTGAAGCTGCCCAAAAAAATCTTAAACCTGGCGCCATAGAAGCTTTAACCAGAATAAAAACTGGTTTTGAACGTATAACCGATTGGAATGAAGAATCTTTGCACAATGTGCTTACAGCTACAGCTGAGATATTGGATTTAAAAATGGGGAAAGTGGCTCAGCCGGTTAGGATTGCGGTAACGGGTAGTTTGGCTTCCCCACCTTTAGGAATAACTTTAGAGCTAATTGGCAAAGAGCGGGTATTGCAACGTCTAGAGCAGGCCTTATTATATTGCCAAGCAGCCGCACAAGAAGTATAAAATAACAATAGGTTGCTGATTGATTTTGATTTTCTTCGTAAATCTAAGAGAAATCTATTGACCTATCTGGTACTTCTTTTTACAATGCGCAGCTCAGTCTGGGGCTATAGCTCAGCTGGGAGAGCGCTTGCATGGCATGCAAGAGGTCGTCGGTTCGATCCCGATTAGCTCCACATGAAAAATAGACTTTATGTAAGGGTCCCCGTCGTCTAGAGGCCTAGGACATTACCCTTTCACGGTAGCAACACGGGTTCGAATCCCGTCGGGGACGCCATTAATTTGACTAAATCATGGATTTCTGTTCATTTCTATCCATTAGACATAAAAACTTATCGCTATGAATATTACCTATTTTTGTCTAGTAGGTTTTCAAAAAGATTTTTATTAAGTACATATTGCGCAACTTCCTGTTTAAAGCAGATAGGGTGAGGGATGGTTCCATAAATTTTTATCAATTTAAAAAAATTTTATTTCTTTAGGATTATATAGCATAGAATCGTACGAGAAATAATAATGTAAAATGTTATTTTCATACCAACAAGTTAATTTTATTTTATGTGGAAATTTATTTTTATTAGAGATGAAATCAAAAAAACTAATCGGAACCCCATGAAGTTGAATAGCGTTATCAAAGCCTAAAAATATTTTTGAATTATCAATTAAATATCTTCCTAAATAGTTAAATCCAAAAGAAACATTTGTATTCATAAGTCGTTTTAATTTGTTTTCTCTTATATATGAATAGCCAATGCCATTTCTTGGAGATTCTCTGATACTTTCTTTTGTTTTAATCATTGCTTGTAAGTAGTCAGAGTCATTTTTTGTAAAAAACAAAGGATATATAGCTGTAAACCAACCAAGTGCACTAGATATATCTAGATTGACTGTAAAATCTTGGCGTTCATGGCTCTCAACTTCAATCAAGATTTTTTCAAGGTTAGTAAATTGGCAGCCAGTTTCATCCAGAGGAAGGGTTGGTCATTATTAATGCTGGAACTGATGAGATGTGTATTGAAAGACAAAAAACATTGTTCAGTATGCAAAATAATTTATCAAAATTTAAAAATAAATATGTGGGATCTCGTCAATATCATTCTATTTTTTTTGCAAGGGTTTGAAGATTGTTATCACGTTTTTTTAAAACATAGTAAACACTTAAAAAGTGAGAATTCTCCACTTAGTGCTTTTAAAAAAGTAGAAACTCGAGTTTTATTTAAGCCTACTACTGAATATTCTCGTTTGCTAATAGAGTCCTTTCATCCCCAATTATTATATTCAGCTAAGGCGTTTAGAAAACATTTTGATTGGCTTTGTGAGACAAGAAAAGACAATCATGATTTTGATAATTATTCAAATGTCATTTCATCAGAGACAGATGATTTATTATCTTTAGACATTCTATTATTTTTTCATTGCTCAAATGAAAAATGGATTCGTAACTCAAAAGGACAAGTAGTCTATCGTAAACTTGCCTTAAGTGGCTATGAAGCTTTATTTAAGCAAGTTGAGCGTTTAAGCAAAAAAGATCTTCTTATACAAAAAAATATTATTAAGCAGAGTCTTTTTTCAGCTTTGCATAGTTTAAAGAAAGAAAAAGCCCGTAAAATTGATAAAATTAAGCTTTTGCCAGTTTCAAGGAAACTAAAGAATAATCAAGGTAATAAAAAAATACTCAATAAAGTAACTGAAATTTTAGACTATATGCTTCTTTTTAGATTAAAAGATAATGAACTTTCTTATTGGAGCTATTTATCGCCTGCTGGATTAACTGATTGGTCTTTAAATTTTACTTTCCTTGAAGCATATAATGGGTTGCTGGACATTGTACTGGTTTATGCCTATGCTTTTTCCTACACCAGTAAAAAAGTATATAAAGAAATTGTGATTAATTTTGTTACTAAACTGGACATTATTCTTGATACCCTTAAGCTTAAATGTTCATTAGAATTTTATTCTGGTCTCGGTACTTTTATTTTCTTTATTTATCAGTTGAATCAATTAAATTTTATTTCTAATAGCTCTACTTTAATATCAAAAGTAACTAATCATTTCAAAAAAACATTTAATCCAGAAGATTATCCACTTTTTGATATTATTGATGGGACTGCAGGATACTTGGCTGCATTATTAGTAACAAGGTCACTAATAGATACTAAGGTATTTACAATACAATCTAAGCAGTGTATTGCTCATCTTATGAAAATTTATCCGGATCCTAGAGTAATGCCAGAAAATGAAAATAACCATAGACATAAAGGAAGGACTATTATCGGTTTTGCCCATGGTTTGATTGGTGTTATATATGTAATGGCGCATTATGTAAAGACTACTAATGATCAATCAGTAGTGCCTTGGATTGAAAAGACTCTTTTAGTAATTCAGTCTGCTTGGAATAAAAAAGAAAAGAACTGGGCCGATGCCATACCAACGGAGATTGATCACTCTAAAGTATTTAATTTAGAATTTTCATCTTCTTGGTGTTATGGTAGAATTGGACAAGGTATTTGTAGTTGGGGTTACTCGAGACCTATTTAAAAGAGAAGGTTGAAAGAGAGTGTCATACATGTCTTCAAGAAATAATGAAATCAGAAATGAATGGGGTGACTAATTTATGCCATGGCGATATGGGCATGCTTGATTTTTTACTAATGGCAGAGCAAAAAGGTTTAATAACGCTTGGCTATATAAAACAACAATTTGAAAAAATAATATTAACCCGTTTAAATAATTTGAATGAACTTCAAACTAATCATATAGGCTGTATATTTATTCCTGGTATTATGACTGGATTAAGTGGTGTTGCTTATCAATTAATGCGTATAGTCAAGCCTAATCAGCCCCCTTCTTTATTATCATTAGGATTTTTTAAACAAGGTGCTTTATGAATATTAAAAAACAGATTGTTTTTCTCATTGTTGGCATTATTTGTGTCGTTTTTATTATAGGAATTTTTAAATACCATCATTCATCCGTGCAAAGCACTTTTGAACAACAAGCGGTGGTTGTTTCAACTATTTCTGCAAAAAAAATAGAGGCAACTCAAATCTTCTCATTTATTGGCTCAATAAAAGCAGAAAAAGCCATTAATATAACGACAGAAACCAACGGCATTATTCAGTCAATTAATTTTAACTCAGGTCAGCTTGTTTCAAAAGGGCAGTTGCTCATTGTTCTACAGCATGATAATCAAGGCGCTGCTCTAGAAAAAGCTACTGCCGAATATGGCGATATTCAAGATCAGTATCATCGAAGCCGTCAATTATATGCGATGAGGATTGTCTCTCAGGCTGCCATTGTGGAGATTAAATTTAAATTAAAAGAAGCAAAGGCTAATCTAGATCAAGCCAAAGCAGCGTATGATCGTTGCTTTATTAAAGCACCTTTTTCTGGTGAATTAGGCATTTCACAAGTAAGTCCAGGTGAATATATAACGGCTGGTCAAACTATTGTTAATTTACAATCAGTGCCGGCCATTTATGTAGATTTTAGCGTGCCTGAAGCAGTCGTTGGTTTTTTAAATCAAAAAGCAATTATTAAAATTAAATCACAGGAAGGCGGAAAACCAATGCAGGCTACAATTGCTGCCATAGATTCTGATATTGATCTAAGCACACGGACACTTATGGTTCGAGCACGTATTTTAAATTCAAGTAGCTTATTAAAGCCCGGTTCTTTTGTAACAGTGAATATCACTATTCCTTCTGATCAGCAAGTCTTAGTAATTCCTAGTATTGCAGTAGATTATGAACCTTATGGTGCTTCTATTTATGTAGTTCAAAATAACCATGCGAAATTGCGTTACATTCAAATTAGTGGCATGCATGCGGATCAGGTTATAATAAAATCGGGGTTAAAAGCGGGTGAGAAAATTGTAATAGCAGGACAAGATAAATTACATGATGGCGATTTGGTCACAATAAGTCCAAATGTAATTAAGGAATAATACCATGAAACTGCTTAATTTATTTATTAAAAAGGAAGTATTGTCAGTATCCATTGCACTTTTAATTGTTGTATTAGGTCTCTTTGCTCTTAAACAAATGCCTATTCGATTATTTCCTCAAATAACTTCGCCAATTATCTCTATTACCACTTCTTATCCTGGTGCTAGCGCAGAAGTTATAAAGAGCTTTGTCACTTCGCGATTAGAAAATGCTATTGCTGGACTGCCTAATATTAGCTATATCACAGCGAGTAGTACAAATGGATCTAGTCAAATTGAAGTTTATCTATTACCCAATAGTGATGTGAATGCGGCAATGGTACAAATTATGGAGAAAGTAAACGAACAGAGATCTAATCTTCCTACTGAAGTTAAAGATCCCTTGGTTGAAGAAGAAGCTGATGATAACCCAGCAATGATTATTGCTTTCACGAGTAATCAAATGTCTCGAGTGCAAGTAGCAGAATATTTACGACGAGTGATTGAACCTGAATTTGAAATTGTTAATGGTGTTTCATCAGCTGAAGTGATGGGCCGTCAATACGCTATTCGCATTAATCTTAATCCTAAGCTGCTATTAGCCTATGGGTTAACAGCAACCGATGTATTAAATGCGCTGAACCAGCAAAATGTGTTATCGCAAGCGGGCAGTTTAGAAGGAAATAATAACAACTTTGATTTAGAAGCAATGAGTCATTTTATTAATCCAGAAGAGTTTAATAATCTTTTAATTAAAGAAGTTAATAATAATATTATTCGCTTAAAGGATATTGGACAGGCAACTTTTACAGAAGAAGATAATAATATTAATGCATTTTATAATAATAATCCTGCTACTATGGTATTTATTAAGTTAATCCCGGGCGCTAATCCCTTAACTGTATCAAAATCAGTATTACAGACACTTGCAAAAATAAAGCAAAGCTTGCCTTACGATATGCAAACTACTGTAGTGCTTAATGAGGCGGATTATATTCATGAATCGATCAAAGAAGTATTACACTCGCTTTTTATTGCCTTTGTTATTATTTTATTTGTATTGGTATTCTTTTTAGGCTCATTTCGAGCCATGACTATTCCTCTGGTTACTATTCCCATTTCGCTGATCGGCGCATTCTTCTTAATGAATCTAATGGGCTTTTCTATTAATACGTTAAGTTTACTTGCTATGGTATTGGCTGTTGGATTAGTGGTAGATGATGCAATTGTAGTTGTTGAAAATATCTTTCGACATCTGCAAATGAAAAAAAGTAAACTTCAGGCGGTACTTGATGCAACACAAGAAGTTTTTGGCGCTATTATAGCAATGACATTAACGTTAGCAGCAGTTTTTGCACCTATCTTTTTTATGGGCGGCATTACTGGCACATTATTTTCTGAGTTTGCTTTTGCGTTAGTAAGTGGTGTTTTAATCTCAGGCTTTATTGCTTTAACTTTAACCCCCATGATGTGTTCAAAGATCTTATCGGTAGAACTAGAAAATAGCCAATTGGCCCGTTTTTCAATTAGGATGATGACCTATTTAGAAAACGGTTATCATCGGGCCTTAATCTTTATTTTTAAAAAACGAGCTGTAGCTATTATTAGTTGGGTATTTACAATAATAGGTTGTTTCTATTTATACCATACTATCCCTCAAGAGTTGGCGCCCAAAGAAGATCAAGGTTTTTTAATGATTATGGGTAATGCCCCTGCCAACGCCAATCAAAATTATGTACTGAGTTATCGTAATGCACTTGACCAAGTACTTTCGGGCTTACCAGGAGTGAGTAGTACACTTTTATTACAAGGGGTAACCGGGTTAAATGGTGTGATGGGATTTGCAATCTTAAAACCCTGGGGAGAAAGAGCAGTAACTGCTATGGCATTACAACCACAGTTACAAATGAGGTTAAGCCAGATTGCAGGAGTTAATGCTTATGCAATTATTCCAGGCGATTTACCCGGTAGTAGTGATACTTCTCTACAATTTGTGATTGTTTCAACAGCTGATTATAAAAAGCTCTATACAGTTGCTAAGCAATTTGAACAAACAGCGATGAAAAGCGGTCTATTTAGCTATTTAAATGATGACCTTAATTATAATCAACCTGAATTACAACTTGAGATCAATCGAAATGCTTTAGCTGCAATGAATGTTGACATGAATAGCATAGGAGATTCACTAGCGTTACTTACCGGAGAGCTTCAGTCGCAACAATTTACTTATTTTGGTCATAGCTATGATGTAATTTTGAGTGCAAGCAAAGAATTTCGCCGCAATCCAGATCAATTAAATTTAATTTATGTAAGAAATAACGCTAATAATTTAGTACCCCTGTCTAGCCTAATTAAAACAAAAATTAGTATTGAACCTAGTAGTTTAAATGAATTTCAAAAACAAAATGCTATTACTATTAATGGGATGTTAGCACCAGGAAAAAGTTTATCAGAGGCAATTACTTATACACAAACATTGGCGACTCATCTTTTACCGCCTGATATGAGTTATGATTATTCTGGAGATGCACGCCAGTATATGGAGGAGGGCGGTCGATTTGTACAAATTTTTTCTTTGTCATTAATTATCATATTTTTAATATTAGGTATTCAATTTAATAGCTTTAGAGATTCGTTACTTATTTTATTAGGTAGTGTGCCCATGGCGCTTTTTGCAGCACTAATTCCTTTAAAGCTTGGTTTTGGTACGATTAATATTTATACCCAAATTGCTCTCTTAACTTTAGTAGGGTTAATTGCCAAACATGGTGTACTAATGACTAAATTTGCAAATCAATTAAAAGAAGAGGGAGCGGGTAAGATTATAGCTATTCAAAAAGCTGCATTAGTTCGTTTTAGACCCATTCTCATGACAACAGTAGCTATGGTTTTTGGAACTTTTCCTTTAGTATTTGCTAAAGGCGCAGGTTCTGTTAGTCGTTTTGAAATGGGGCTTACCATTGCAGTTGGGTTAACACTAGGAACTTTTTGTACGCTTTTCATATTTCCTGTGCTTTATCATTTATTTTCACGAGAAAATAAAAATCAGTAAATTTTTAAAGAAATGAATAAAAATTTGCATAATGCCAGCTTAAATTTGATAAAAGAAATAATCTTTTTTAGAAAGACGAAACTAAAAATTATCGGGGCATTTTTGCTTTTACTTATTGCAAGAGCGGCAATGCTTGGATCACTTTATCTGTATATTTTGGTTATTGACTGTTTAAATAACAAACTTTTAGTATTACCTATGTATTTATTAATTTTATATTTACTCATGAGACTCTTTAGTGAGATAAATTCCTTGTGGTCAAATATACTATTTAGTTCATTATCTCAACAAACAGTTAAAGCTAAAGTCATTGAAGTATTTAGACATTTACAAAAACTTTCTTCAAGTTTTTATACTCATACTAAAACTGGAGAAATTGCTAGTTCAATTATGAAAGGAGTTAGAAGCATAGAATTTATTTATCAATCAATTATGGTGTATTTACTGCCAAGTTTATTAGAGTTCGTTTTTATTTTAATATATTTGTTTATTAAATTTGATAAAAGTCTAAGTATAATGATTGTCTTAAGCTTAATTATTTACGTGATTTTAAGTAGTTATGGAATTAAAAAACAACATTTTTCCGACTTCAATCAAATAAAGCAGATTTAAGAGCTAATCACCTAACGACCGAGGTCGTCCTTAATCATGAAACGGTTAAGTGTTTTAATCAAGAAGAAAAAATGCTGATGGATTATGAAGACGTGATCAATTCATATAAACATCATGTTTTTAGAGCGCAAGCCACTTCCGCTGGATTTAATTTTTTGAAAAATGTAGTGACTATTGGTATGTCGTTAATAGTTATTATTACTGCTCAATATGTTTTAGACAAACGTATTAGTATTGGAGAATTTATGTTGATTAATACATTGTTGTATCAAGTATTTCAACCGCTTAATATTTTAAGTAATTTTTATGGTCAGATTAAGCAGTCATTATTGGATATAGCATTGATGCTTAATTTATTGGAAATAGAACCAGATATTTCAATGAGCCATAATAGTAATAACAAATTATCAGATATTAAAACAGCAATAGAGCTTAAAAACTTATCATTTAATTATGATAGTAAGTATCAGGTGCTTAAAAATATTTCTTTTACAATACCGAAAAATAAGGTAATCGCCATAGTGGGGTCTTCTGGTTCAGGAAAATCAACTTTAAGCCATTTATTGTTAAGACTTTATGAGGTTACCGAGGGAGTTATTTTGATTAGTTCCACAATATCATACTTTACTCTTTCATTGTAACAACACGAGTTAGAACTTCTATCAGGAATGCCATTATACTGTCTTACTATATTGAACTGCTATATAAGCAGAAATAAAACCTAGAAATGCACCTGCGATAATATCGCTTAAAAAATGATAGTTCATAGCTAGTAAACCAATTATTACTAGTAAACACGGAATAAAGACCAAAAGACGCAATTTTGGATACTGTAAGCCAATTACACTCATGAAAGTGACAATGATGGTAGTATGTCCTGAGGGAAAAGATTGATACCAACTACCGAGATGAAAAAAATGAAATCCATAGGCATGATTACTAAGCCAAGAAGGATTATTATTAGTCCAAGTTGATGGCCAATAACGACCAAATACAAACTTTAAGATGTCTTTTATACTATAAGTAATCATAGTACAGATGCTGGCTAGTAATAGACAGGTTTGCCACGGTGTTAATGAATAACCAAGGATTTTTTTTAAGACTAGGTAAATTATTAGAAACGGTGATAGATAAAAACAAGCAAGTGCAACCCCAGTAAAATATTTTAATATTAACCAGTGATTTAAATGATGCTGATAATTGAAGTCAGCAATGGGGCGATCCAAAAAGTAATAACATACTGTGACTAATAATATGCAAAGTATTATTAACATAAGAATGCGCTTTATTAGTGAAGTATTATGCATGCTAGTTATATCTCCATTTTTAAATAATAAGAAAATTGTCTAGTTTATAACCTGTAAGTAAAAGTTCTTGTGTTGTAATCCTTTACAAATAATCAGATTGATCATACTTGTGTGAGTAAGAAAGTTCAACTGATCTTGAATTTTGATTTAATAGTATTTAAAATTACAAGAACTGATTTGGCTTTTTGCACGCGTAATTTTTTCCAATCAGAATAGACAAGGCCTTTGCTTTTATCAGTTAAATAAGCCCATTCTGCATTAGGCTTATCGTGAAATATTTTAGCTTTTAACCAGGCTTTAGCAAAAGACTGATAGGTGGGCGCTATACCTTTTGCCCAAAACTTTCGAATCACTTCTTGAGAAATAGCACCATAAGTAAATTGATTATTCGTTAATTTTTTCATTAACTTTAAAATCAATGGATTTTTATTTTTATATTGCCCGTATAAGACTTTATTTTTTTCATGAATATTTTTGGGTAGCAAGGTAAAGCTAATAACCTTTGAGTTAAAAATGGTAGGAGATTGAATTATTTGTGCCAATAAATATTGTTTAATCCTAGCTAATAATACTCCTTTTCTGTCTATTTCTGTGGTTTTTATATAGTGATCCTTGGCTATTTCAATATGAATGACTATAGGAAGGTGATGCTTTTTACAAAATGCCTTGATTTCTTTAAGATTCAAATAATTTAAATCATTGAAAAGGACTTGTTTCTGTTTACGAGTTAGTTTAAGCAATAGATCTTTCATTGTTATTCCTTGGTTGTCCTGAAAATTATGATCATAGAATAGTATTAGAGTCAATTAGCTTTAATTATTACAAAAGAAGAACTATAATTCGAATATAACAAAATAGTGTAAATTTTATGCCAAAACGAGAAAAAGCGTTACAGTATAGTGAAGCAGTTCAAGGCTTTAGCAAAAATTTTCTTAATAAGTTTGATTTAAAAATAATTCATTATGGAAAAATTTATGCTAATGGCAAGCGAATAGTTTTAAGTAACTCTAGCCAATTTATTGAATTTAATTATCTTGCTAATGTTGATAAAAGGCCTGCTGGTTATAAAACTAATTTAAAACGTTTTGGAATAGTTTCTGGCATAATAGATGAAACACTGGGGCCGGCAAGAGAGTTTTTTAGAAAAAACATCAATGATGAAAAAGAGGTTTTTCATGTTGGAGAAAGTATTTTTGTTAATAAGCTTACCAATAACTACGTAGAATCTTATACTTTCATATCTAACCATGAGCAATCAAATATCGTACAGACATATTTTAATTATCAAGAGGCTTTTGATTTATATACATTAACGTTTAGAGATCATTTTAAAGCGGCGATTGCTAATTTGGAAAAAAATCCTATTTTAAGAAGCTCGGATGTTTTTCAAGAAGAAATAAAAATTTTAAATCCTAGTGAAGAAGCACTTTGGTATAAACATCCGCATCACTATTATCTATCATTGTATGGTAGGCAGATTAAATTAACCTGGCGAGAAGTTGAATGTTTAAGTTTGTTGATGCGAGGCAGAACTTCGTTGGAAACAGCTGAATTATTACAGATTTCCAAAGCAACCGTCGATACTTATTTAGAGCGTGCTAAATTTAAATTAAATGCTCATACAAGAGTTGAACTGTTTGATAGTCTTTTCCAAGCCGATTTTAAACCCACTTTATTTGATTATTTACTTTATAAGAATCTTAAATAACTGTCCCCTATTTTTTAGGACATAAAAAACTTAATATCAATAATAAATATAATATGCCATTTTTTGTAACTATTATTCAAACTGGTGATAGATTAACTCGGTATAAAGTTATTCCTGCCCCTAGTGGTAGCCTTGATGAAGGCTATACTGAAATAATGCCTGATTATAGTCGAGCCTTGGGTAGTGGGGTATTTGGTTCAGTTTATGGTGCCCAAACTCAAGCTGTCAGTTTTGTAACTCGTGGTCAGTTACCAGAAATTATGGGCGGAGTACCAGCTGCCAGCCCTTTAGCAGGTGTGCGTGTTCAAATTATATTGAATGACTTTGAAAATTTTTATGTGATAAAAACAGGCACAATAGTAAATGCTGCAGATAGATTAAATTTGGCAAATGAAGAAACATTTTTTCGGGAGATTTACGGCGGAATTGTTGATCTAAGATATTTAGGTAGCACTTATTACTTACTTATAAGTAAAGTTCCTGGCACAAGATTAAGTACCTATTTAAGAGGACATGTATTAAATAACTGTGAAAAACTTAAAATTTTATTAGCTATTCTTGCGGCTTTGCAAAAATTACATCAAAAAGGAATTATTCATGGTGATTTACATGCAAGAAATATCCTTATTAAGGTAGTGGGTGAGGGGGGGGATAGGAAATATAAAGTTCATTTTATTGATTTTGGTTTTTCTTATCGAATGCCGGGTCCAGCTCGATATATAGTTGATGCGGGTTATGTTGGACATTTTATTCCAGAAAGAGTATTAAAAACAGTAGCAGATCCAATTCCTCAAGCCGATCCGTATCATGATCTTTATTCGATTGCCTATAGTTTACAAAGAAGTTATAGATTTGAGAGTGATTTATTAAATTCTGTGTTGGGAGCTAAGATTAGTGCTGAAGATTTAGAACATCAGGTTATTGAAGCGTTGTGTTTAAATGAAAAATATTATTTTAAATTTGCAACTCGTACTCCTGCAGAAGTTAAAGCGATTTTATCTATTAATATAAGTAATGAATTATTGGCGGGCATTTTAGTCAAGTGTCATATTAAATTACAAACAAGCTTGGAGACCTTGATGCTGACTAATTATCTATTGTACATTAATAAATCGCTTGTTAGTATTAGAGAAACATTAAAATTAACAGTCCTTATTTTAGTGAGGCAACAAGATTTCCTGAATTTATGTTAGAAGCGGCAAAAAGTAGGTGCTTTAATAAGCTTAAAACAGAGCTAATTAATTATTGTATTGCCGATGAGAATTACCTTACTTATGCTTATGTGACTGATCTTAGGACTGTTCTTTTGACGATTGATAATTTTAAGGACTATATTATTTTCAGATACAGACTTACAAACAGTTAAGACACATGTCTTGGGAAAATATAAAAACAAATTAAACTTATATTGTGCATCATTTCAACGGCGAGCTTTTTATGCCACAGCTTCACTAGGTGAGATAAAAGAAGCCTTATCTTTGACAGGATTTTATCAGACAGAAGACAATATAATTCAAGAAGCGATTGCAGTTTGTCGAAGTGAAGGATTTTTTGAGAGGGGTACTCAAGAATTTATACAAAGAAATTTAAGTCCTGCTATAGCCTCCCCCGCGTTATTAAAAAATGTTGAAAAGATGTTAAGATATATCAATGGTAAAATTCCAAAAATAACAGAAATTAATGATGTGTTAATTAAAATTAGTAATTTTCTTAGAATGGCTCAATCTCCATATCCTTTTAAGCAAAAAATATTTTTACATTCTTTAGCAGGAGAACTTTTTCAAATTTTTAATCATTCTTTAATGGAAGAAATTTATAAGAATTGCTTTTTTAGAGTAGTATTAGGAATTAGTACTGAGGTAAAACCTGCTTATAGTTATTGCTTGTCTGCTAGTGCAATAGTAGAGGGGGTTTTTGAAGCATTGAAGGTATTATTAATGACAATGCCCATGACCAGAAAGCTGACTTTATTTTCTTTTTTACCGAGTGCTTATGCGGAGCAGCATCAGCAAATGCAAACAACTCTGACAGGATTAGAAATATTTTTTTCTGACAAGGATAGCTTATCTATTGGGAATGCTTTGTTTGAAAAAGAATTTAATGACTATTGTTTGGCCATTTTTGAGAGTTCTGGGCGGTCTGCTGATTTATTAAGAGGATTTATCCAAACTCAGCAAATAATTGTTCCTAAAGAAGATGATCTTCATCTAGCTGCAGCTAGCTTGGTAGCAGGTAGTACAAGTTAGCTAAAATTTTTATTGTTCTGCTGGCGAGTTGAAAATTTAAATTATAAACTCATTAATTATTAGTAAAGATAAGGGTTAATAATGCTCAAAACAACTAGCTTAATGCCTGTAGTTAAAAAAATTATCCTTGAAAAAGCAACAGAAACCCCGTTTACAGGAGAGTATGAGGATTTTGATCAACCAGGAACCTATTTGTGCCGTCAATGTGGATGGGCTTTATTTCGTGCTCAGCATAAATTTCATTCGGGTTGTGGCTGGCCAAGTTTTGATGATGAAATTGTCGGCCGAATTAAAAAGTTGCCTGATCAAGATGGACGAAGAATTGAAATTCTTTGTCAGCGTTGTGAGGGGCATTTAGGCCATATTTTTTCAGGCGAGGGTTTTACTAAAAAGAATATTCGTTATTGTGTCAACGCTGCTAGTTTAGATTTTATTAATAATTTAATAATTGACGATACTGAAGAAGCTATTTTTGCAGGAGGTTGTTTTTGGGGGATTGAGCATCTTTTTAAAAAACTGCCGGGTGTGGTTAAAACTGAGGTTGGTTACACAGGTGGGCATAAACTTATGCCTATTTATCAGGAAGTTTGTGAGGGAACTACCGCGCATGTTGAAGCAATACGAGTACTTTATGATCCTTTGCAAATTGACTATCAGGAACTAACTAAATATTTCTTAGAGATTCACGACCCAACACAAGCAAATGGTCAAGGGCCGGATATAGGCAGCCAATACCTGAGTGTTATATTTTATTATACTGAGATTCAAAAAACAGTTGCCACAACATTAATTAATCAATTAAAACAAGCAGGACTAAAAGTAGTTACCAAAATTTTTCCAACTACTATTTTTTGGCCCGCAGAAGTCTATCATCAAGACTATTACACTAAAACAGGAAAAAAACCTTACTGCCATGTCTATACTAAAAGATTTAAAGGGTAAGCTTTTACTTTATTATAAATCTAATTTGGAATTATGTTGTTTATTCCATAATGCATAGTAAAGTTTTTCATAAGCTGCTTGGGCGAGCGCAGCAAATTTTTGATGAAACTTCTTAGGCTCTTGAAAAGAAACATGTACTAAATTTGCAAATTTATAATTTTGTAATAAAAAATCATCACTAGTACTTAACTCATCTACTAACAGTAAGTCTTTAGCTTGCGTAGCAAACCAACATTCACCAGTGGCAACTCGCTGAATATCTAAGATAGGACGATGCTCACTCACAAAATTTTTAAATAATACATGCGCTTCATTTACATCCTCTTGTGCTTTTTGACGGTCGGAGTCTGTGTTTTCAGCAAAAAGCGTAATAGTTCTTTTATAGTCACCGGCAGTTACCTGTTCGAAGTCTATGTGATTGTTTTTTAGTAAACGATGAAAGTTAGGTAGTTGGGTAACAACTCCAATTGAACCTATGATAGCAAAAGGTGCAGCAATAATTTTATTGGCCACACAAGCCATCAAATAGCCTCCGCTCGCTGCTACTTTATCGATAGCTACCGTAAGGGGGATATTGGCATTGCGTAGACGATTTACTTGAGAGGCGGCCAGCCCATAATTACTCATAATACCGCCCGGGCTTTCTATTCGTAATAAAACTTCATCGCCGGGATCGGCACTCATAACGATAGCCGTTATTTCTTCACGTAAGCTACTAACAGCTTTAGCTCTAATATCACCGTAAAAGTCTAAAATAAAAATGGTTTTTTTGTGCTTAAGGTTAGCTTTCTTTTTCTTTTTAATAAGTTTTTTTCTTTCTGATTTAGTGAGCACAGTTTCTTTAATAGTTTGTGAAAGGTTAGCAATATGCTCATTAATTTTTTTAACTCGAATTTTTCCAGAAGTTTTAGATCTATTTTTACTGGCTATAGTAAACAGACCACTGATAACAGTTAAAATAGCTGCTACTAAAATAACTGCTTCCACTAAAAAAACTAATATATGAATTAAAGCATCAATCATTTTATCCTCTGCTTATTTTTTCGGTTTTAATAAAATTATATAGGGGGGATTGGGTACAGAAAGTAAAGATAAAGGAACTTGTGTTTTGGTTAATTCAACTACTTGCCAATGTTCATTAAATAAGATTGGTTGTAATAGGCTAAGCGCCTGATCTTTAGGTACAGTAAAGGATAGGGCATGAAATAACAAACGATCTTCTGATGGTAGATAATTAATTGAACCAACCCATAACGGAATATGATCAGGGGTTAACATAATATTAGCACGCCATAAGGTAATAATAATAGGCAAAGCCGAATTGTTAGTAGGGAGCTTTACCATCATCAAAACAGGTCTTTGGTCATTTAATAATTTGGGAAATAAACGCAAATGAATGTGCTCAAGAGGAAATGTTTCTGCAAATTGATTATTAATGAAATGTCTAAAATGTCGATCTGATAGTGTTACCCAGCCATGTGCTCTGAGTTTATGGCGAATGCTATTTAGGCTACCAGCCCATTGAATATTTAATAATTCTACTGGATGACCAAAATGAGTAAATCGATAAGTAACTGTTGGTTGATTGCTACCTGACCACCAGCTTGTTAATGGGACATTTTGTTGTAGCCAGATGGGATTAGTATTTTGTAATTGTTGATTATAATGCTTCATTAAAAAATATGAGCTGGTCAGTGCTAAGGTCATAAGCGTAACAATAATTAAACCTACTGGATGTGGAGGTTTTGATAATTTTCTTTGATAGGAGATGGCACATAGCGTGGCAATAGCTGTACTTAAAGATAATCCTCCTAAGGTGTCTGTTAGCCAGTGCTCCCCTAAATATAAGCGTGAAAGAAGGACTAATAGAATTAGCAGAGCTGTTAAGCTATAAATAATTTTTTTCCATTGTGGTTTTTCAAGACAAATAAGCCAAGCAAGAAAGCCATAAAAAGCAGATGATAATGCAACATGACCACTTGGAAATGAAGAGCTAGGGCTTACTAAAAATATACCAGTAGGTCTTGCAGAGAAATAAATAGCTTTAAATAAATTAGCAAGACCAGCACTTAAGAAGCAAACTGCTAACCAGTGCCAAGCAGCACGCCAGCGTTTGGTATAGGCTAACCAAGCAAAAATAGTAATGGCTAACGGTAGGACAACAGTTTGCTCGCCAAATGTGGTAATAAAGATCATAACTTTATCAAAAGATAAAATACGTAGATCTCGAAAAAAATAATAAACAATGTCATTAAGCTGAAGCAGAGGATGGTAATACACAATTCCAATAAAAATTAAAATAAAAAAGAGCATAGAAAATAAAAATAAGAATCCTAATACTAATTGGCCATGATCGGTAGGGTGATTAGCATCTCGTAATAAATTGCAAATAAAACGTAAATGTTTGGATTGATCTAAGGCGTGCCATAATTTATTGAGCTGATGATCAAAGAAACTTAATATTAAACTAAACATTTTTTTTAGTAGCCAAAAGAAAAGCCAGATGATAATCAAGATTGTAAATAACGCAATAAGTAATTTAGTGGCAATATCTCCTGGTAAAGCGAGGGTTGCTATACCAATTAAAAAACCTGGTAATAAATATAAGGGTGCCCAGCAAGCCGCTGCCAGAATATCAATGGGTAAAAATCGCAAAGGTTTCATGTGTAACATGCCAGCAAGAATGGGGATCATAGCCCTGACTGGACCGATAAAGCGTCCTAAAAAGACACTTTTTCCACCATGGTGCTCAAAAAAGGCTTTAGCATGATCAAGCCATTGGGGATATTTTTTAAACGGCCAAATATTGTGCATTTTATCTTTAAAATAATAACCAAAAAAATAGCTTAAGGTATCTCCCACAACAGCGCCTGCAATGGCTAGGCTTAAAGTCATAGTGATAGAAATAATGCCAGAGCCGACTAAAACCCCTATGGCAGTCATCGTAATGGAGCCAGGGATAATAGTCCCTACAAAAGCCAAGGATTCAGCAAAAGCCACTAAAAAAGCTGCTACGCCACCCCACTCAGGATGTAAATGCAACCAGTTAGTAAAGGTATGTAATTCAAGATGCAAATTCATAGGCTATGATTATTTTTGAAATAAAAACAAGATTATATGCCTAAACCAGGTTGAGCTCAAATAGCGTTTCATTGCAAAAATCGAAGAGGCTGTTAATTGAATAAAGAAAACGCTAAGCTAAATAAATTGATAAAAAAATAAGCTGTAGCTATAGAGCAATTTGTACTAAAGGGCACTGATTAAGTGCTTGATAGATTGTATCTAGCTGTTGTTGAGATTGGGCATTAATTGTAATAGTAATAGCCAAATACTTACTATTCTTGCTGGGTTTAGTGCGAATAGCATTTTCTCGTAAATTGCGTACATATTGTTTAATAATAGTTAGTACTTCAATTTCAAAAGTTTCTGAATTGTTGCCAATTACTTTTATTGGAAATTCACAAGGAAATTGTAAAGCACTTGGTTGTTCAGTTGGCATAGGATTTTGCTAATAATTGATTTTTATAAACCTCAAACAGTTTAATAAATTTGCACCATAGTGGTCCCGGTCGACCTGTGCCCACAGGTTGATTATTTAATTCTATAGCGGGTGCTATTTCTTTGCTACTGCTGGTTAGCCAAATTTCATCTGCTTCATAAAGTTCATTTTCTTTTATGTCACGTTCATGGCAAGTAATCTGTTGTTGGTGAGCTAATGCAATAGTTAATTGACGAGCAATTCCATTCAGAATTAGTTCGTTAGCGATAGGGGTACTAATAATATTATTTTTTACGATAAAAACATTACTAATATTGCTTTCAGTGACTAATCCATTTCGTATTAAAATAGCGTCATCTGCCTGTTGCGCTTTAGCTTCTTCAATAGAAAGTATATTTCCTAGTAATGAAGTGGCTTTAATAAAACATCGTTGCCAACGTTTATCTGCTAAGGTAACAACCTTAAAGCAAATTACATTTTGTAAAGGATCGGGTGGGACAAAAGGCTGAATAAAAAGGATAACAGTAGGTTGTAGATCATGAGGAATTTTATGACTACGAGAAAAAGTAGAGCCGCGGGTAATTTGTGTGTAAAGCAGGCAATTTTTATGCTGATAATCATTATGCTGTAAAAGCTGTAAAATTAACTCGTGCCAAGTTTTTAAGTCAAAAACAGGCTGAATAAAAATGGTTTTTAAACTAATCACAAGTCTTTGGTAATGAAGGTCAAGTGCGAGTGGCTTGCCGTTATAAATCGGTACTACCTCATAAACACCCTCACCAAATAAAACACTGCGATCGTAAATAGACAGAGTTGCTTCTTTAGCTGGTTTAAATTGTCCGTTAAGATAAACAATTTCTGTCACTTAGATTCCTGTTGTTATTGAGTCATAGGGGTATCAATGCTGTCACTGGTTGAGACAGCTAAATTGTAAGGCTGTTGATTGTTATTGGCAGTGAGGGGAGGAGTAAAGGCAAGTTTACTGTTTTTACTGCCAAATAATTTATGGAATAAGTAGCTAATGCTGTCAAAGAAACGTGTAAAAAACCCACCTTTAGGATCATCTGCTAAGGCAACTAATGGATAAGTAAGTGTTTGGTGATTAAAGACTAAGTTTACACTACCAATGGCTTGACCTTTTCTAATGGGAGCTTGTAAATTATTGTTCACTGTTATGCTAACTTTAGCACCTTGGAATTGACCATTAGGGGTAGTCACTGAAATATCATTTAAAGTGCCTGCAGGGAGATATTTGGTAGTACCAAACCAAACGCGAGGCTTAGTAATAACACTGTTCGCTTGATATAATAAATTAGAATTATAAAAACGGAATCCATAACTTAATAAACTAATAGTTGCATCGGCACGAGCTTCGTCAGAAGGGGCGCCTAAGACGACTGCTAGCAAAGTTAATCCATTTTGATTGGCAACTGCAATTAAACAGTATCCTGCATCGTCAGTATGACCAGTTTTCATTCCTAAGGTTCCTGGAAAACGCCAGAGTAACCGGTTGCGATTAGGTTGAGTAATACCGTTATAGGTTAGCCATTTTTGCGAGTACCAACTTTGGTATTGGGGAAAATCGGTCCATATAGCGTGTGCTAAGGTTGCCAAATCACGAGCAGTTGAGTAATGTTCAGGAGAGGGTAAGCCGGTTGGGTCTGTATAGTGAGTGTTGGTCATGCCTAAAGAAGCAGCCTCCTGATTCATCATATCTACAAAAGTGTCTTCTGCCCCCCCTACATATTCAGCAAGAGCCATTGTCGCATCATTACCTGAATCTACAATGACGCCTTGGGTTAAAAGACCAACAGGCACTCGTGTATTGACTTGCACAAACATTCGAGAACCGCCAGTTTGCCATGCATTTTGGCTAATTAATACTGGATCATTCAAAGTAATTAAATTATTAACTAGGGCTCTTTCTGTAAGATACAGTGTCATCAATTTGGTTAAACTAGCTGGCGAACGTCGTACATTCATATTTTGCTGAGCAAGAATAGCACCACTATTAATATCCATTAATACATAAGCTTGTGCTTTGACAGTAGGAGGAACTGGAATTAGATTAGGCTGTTGGACAGCTGCTACGGGTTGTTGTTGATTAGAAGCAGGGGTAGGCGCAGATTGAGCAAAGGTTAGAGCACTAGCAGTGAAAGAAAGTAAACAGATTACTAACCTAACAAGTAATTTTTTCATGAGTGGTATCCTATTGTCAAAGCTTAATTCAAGTAATTTATCGGCAGCATTCTAACATAAGAATTTACAAGCTTGAAAGATAGATAAAAGGAATTTTTTCTTTTTAGCAAATTGGTTGTCTTAGAAAATTTAAATTTTAAATATTAGCAACAGATTAAATGCTTAATAATAATACAGTTCTTCTTACCATATGAAAGAATTTTTTTGGTTCAATCTTGAGCATAAAACCAGGAATTATTTTGTGGTAACGAATCACCATGACTTTCTATTGCTAGAGTTGATCCAGATAGTTAAGATAAGCGGCAGTATTTTTTAAAGATAAATTTTTAAATGTGAAGTATTTCCAACCACTACCATAACAGATTTCAAACTAAGGGAGCATCTGAATGATTTATTTTAAGCCTATCACTAATAGAAAGATTAGAATGGGAATTGTTGGTTGCGGTAGAATTTCTCATTACCATGTTGATGCAATTCAAAAACATGCCAAGGATATTGAGTTGATAGCAATGTGTGATGCTTATCAGCCCAATCTTGAAAAGTTTTGTCAGCAACATTCAGTGCGAGGATTCCAGACTCTAGACGCGATGTTAAAAGCAACAGATCTTGATTTAGTGGCTTTATGTACGCCAAGTGGGTTACATGCAAGACAAGCTACTGTGGTAGCAGAAGCTGGGAAACACGTGATTACTGAAAAACCAATGGCAACCCGATGGCGAGATGGTTTAGCAATGACAGAGGCTTGTGATAAAGCAAATGTCAATTTGTTTGTAGTCAAACAAAATAGATTTAATAACACCTTACAAGTATTAAAAAAAGCAATCGATCAAAATAGATTTGGTAAAATCTATATGGTTAACATTAATGTCTTTTGGTATAGAGAACAAAGTTATTATGATCAAGCATCTTGGCGAGGTACATGGGAGTATGATGGTGGTGCATTAATGAATCAAGCAAGCCATTATATTGACTTATTACATTGGTTAATTGGACCTGTGCAATCTGTACATGCCATGACTGCAACTTTAGCACGTAAAATTGAAACAGAGGATACTGGAGTTCTCAATGTGCGTTGGCGTTCTGGTGCTTTGGGGTCAGTGAATGTGACAGTATTAACTTACCCTAAAGATTTAGAAGGCTCTATTACTATTTTAGGAGAAAAAGGGACAGTGCGAGTTGGTGGAGTTGCTTTAAATAAAATTGAACATTGGGAGTTTGCAGACAAACAGGCAGGAGATGCTGAAATTAAAGAAGCAAATTATGAAACTTCATCAGTTTATGGTTTTGGTCATCCACTTTATTATCAAAATGTAATTGAAGTTTTAAGAGGACAGGCTAACCCTGAAACTAATGGCAAATCAGGGCTTAAATCATTAGAGCTTTTGATAGCAGCCTATCGATCAGCAAGAGATGGAAAAGAAGTACATCTACCTCTAGAGTATTAATTGCTAAAAGTAAATATTTTTTTAGTAAGAATTAAACATTGGAATACAGCAAATGAAATTTATAGATTTAGATACTCAATATCAACTAATTAAACATAATGTCAATAATCGCATTCAAGCTGTACTTGAAAGTGGCCAGTTTGTTATGGGACATGAAATTACTGAGTTAGAACAAAGATTAGCAAAGTGGGTAGGGGTTAAGCATTGTATTGCCGTTGCTAATGGTAGTGATGCGTTATTAATTGCCATGTTGGCAATTGATTTACAGCCAGGAGATGAAATTATTACTTCAGCTTTTTCATTTATAGCTGTAGCAGAGATGGCAGTTCTTTATGGTATCAAACCGGTGTTGGTGGATGTCGATCCAGAAACTTATAATTTAAAGCCTAGTGCAATAACAGCTGCTATTACACCTAAAACCAAAGCCATTATTCCAGTTAGTCTTTATGGTCAGTGTGCGGATTTTGATGAAATTAATCATATTGCCAAACAGTATCAGTTGCCTGTTATTGAGGACGCGGCACAAAGCATTGGTGCAACTTATAAAGGAAAGCAGTCTGCTAGTTTAACGACAATAGCAACAACTAGTTTTTTTCCTTCAAAGCCATTAGGTTGTTATGGAGATGGCGGTGCTTGTTTTACTCAGGATGACAAACTGGCTTTGAAAATGCAGCAAATTCGCAATCATGGTCAGGCTGAGCGTTATCAACATGTAAGATTAGGCATGAACTCAAGACTCGACACAATTCAAGCAGCTGTATTATTAACAAAATTAGAAATATTTGCTGAAGAAATAAAAAAGCGACAGCAGATTGCAGCAAATTATAATTCTAAATTAAAGCACCATGTAAAAATTCCTATCGTGAAGGATTATAATACTAGTGTTTATGCGCAATATACTATCCAAGTTGAGCAACGATCTAAAATTTATGAGGCGTTGAATACCTTAAAAATTCCTACAGCTATCCATTATCCTGTGGCGATTCATAAGCAGCCTTATTTTAGAACGCTTGTTCGAGCTGTTGGAGAAATAACTTATGCTGAGCGATTAGCTGAAAAAGTGCTAAGTTTGCCTATGCACCCCTATTTAGAAGAAGCTGATATAGAAAAAATTTGTACAGCTTTAATCCGAAATTTGCAATAAAAAAGGAATTTGGCTAGTTCAGTAGGATTTGTTAGACTTGCTGCTAGTTGTAATAACTAATTGAGTACTTATTGTATGGACGTAATGAAACAACAAAAAATTTATGGGCTTTATTTTTTTGTTATAATTTTATCATTTGTTATCACTAGTCTTTCTATTTATTACTATCCTGTTTTTAGCAGTGACACCCTCTATTATTTAGTAACAGCTCAAACGTATTTACAACAAGGATTTCATGCAGCAGAAGCCATTTACCCTTGGCCTTGGTATTCAATTTTAATTGCCTATGCCGCAAAAATTTTACACTTATCTTTGCTACATACTGCTTATTTACTTAATTATATTTTTTTTGCAGGGATTTCAATTTTATTTATAAGCTTAGTTCGCTCTTTTACTACGGATTGGTTAGTGTTATTGGCAGCGGCTTTTTTTATTCTCACTTTCAGACCGCTTACTAAATATAGTCATTTTATTTTAAGAGATAATCCTTATTGGTTTTTTATGATGCTGAGCATCTATTGTTTTGTACGCTATATGAAACAGCCTGGTTGGTGGTTAGCTTTGGGTTGGAGTTTAACAACTTTTTTTGCTGGTTTGATGCGCATGGAGGGATGGTTTTTTTTATTATTAGCTCCTTGGTTAGTTTTTTTAGTAAGTGAAGAAAGATTATTAAAGCGATTAGGCCATTTTTTACAGCTAAATTGTTTGATGATTATTGGTGGGTTGGTATTATTAAGTTATTTCTTTTTATTTGGCAGTCATCAGCTTGTTTATTTAGGAAAATTTTATAATTTTCTTGTGGCATTGCCTACAGGCGGGGGGTTTTCTTTTAATACAGCGCACATTAAAACTAATCAACTCGCAAGTTCTATATTGCCAGTCGTGAGCGCTGGTTATGCGTCTTTATTTTTGTTAGCTGGTTTAATTGCAGTAAATATTTGGTTGTTTTTTTCCGCTTTATCGTTAGTTCATCTTATTAATTTATTTTATTGTAATAAATGTGGGGTAATTATTAGAAGTAAAGCGGGGCTTGCTTTAATAGGTTATATTGCTATTAATTGTTTAATTTTGATTTTATTTTCTCTACAAACTTTTAATTTTGTTCCCCGCTATTTTCAATTAATTGCCCTGTTAGTGTTAGTATTTTCAGTATTTGGATTTGTTCATTTATATCAATCTTGGCAAAATAAAAGAACAAAATACAATAAAATTATGTTCCCGTTGGTTATTTTCCTATTACTAATAATGACAGTAGGGAGTTTAATTCGTACCGGTCCTAATAAAGCTTTTGTTTATCAAGCAGGAAATTGGTTACAGCAGCATGCCAGCGCTTCTGATAAGCTCTATACTAATAGTGGACAAATTGCATGGTTTTCAAAGTTAACTAATACTGTAGGATGGCAGTGTGGTTATATTGGAGTAGTTAATGACAGTACCTGTTTTATTCCTGCTAATTTAAATACTAAACCTTGGTCAGGTAATCGTTTTGTTGTCATAGTAATAGATCAAAAGCAAACACCAACTTTAGCATCAGAACTCAATAGTAGTTTAGGTACTCAGCCGATAAAAACTTTCTGTGAGCGAACTAAATGTGCGGTAATTTATGATTTACAAAATACGCATTAGTTTAGTGGAGCATATTATTAGGTTAAGAAGAATAATAGCTAAATTTAATATTCTTTTGCTTTTATGCTCGTTGTTGACGAGCTGTGCACCAAGTCCGCCTAATAATATTGAAAATATTTGTAGCATCTTTAAACAGTATCCAAGTTGGTACTGGGATGCTAGTTCAGTTCAAGCAGAATGGGGATTACCTATTAGTGTTTTGATGGCTATTATTTATCAAGAGTCTCAGTTTCGTGCTAATGCCGCTCCTCCTCGAGAAAAATTACTATGGATAATTCCTTGGAAGCGACCAACTTCAGCTTATGGGTACTCACAAGCTATTAATGGCACTTGGAAAAATTATCAATTAGACACGGGGCGCATGTCTAGTAACCGTGATGCATTTGGGGATGCCGCTAGTTTTGTTGGTTGGTTTACTTATCAAGCTCATATTAAAGTTGGAATACCCATGAACAATGCTTTTGAGCTTTATCTTGCCTATCATGAGGGGATTGGTGGTTATCAACTGAAAACTTATCGCAGTAAGCCTTGGTTAGTTACTGTTGCTCATAAAGTTCAGCTTCGAGCCCAAGTCTATCGAGCTCAATTAATACTTTGTAAAAATAGTTTACCTAAAAAACCTTGGTGGTGGTTTTGGCATAATTAATTTTTAAACATCACGGATTTGGTTCTAATGAGATAGTAGTCATTTCAGTCGTGGTTCTGTGTAATAATATAGCTAATCGTCTTCGAGATCGAACCCCACCACTTTTACCCCATAAGGTTGCTCTGCACACTAAGTTTCTTGCTTCATGAAAGGCTTCTTTTTCTTCATCGGGTATAGTTTCAAAGCTGGGATCTTTTTCAATAAGCTCGAGTTTTTTTAATGGTAGTAAGGCAGGTGAGTCTTGGGTTGCTGGAAATTTAATTAAGGCGATGTTTGAAGGCAAGTTATTATTCAGTAATAGCCAGCTTAAGCATTTAAAAGACCACATATTACAAGCGTCATGAAATAAAGAAATGCGAGAGGCTGTATAAGGGCCTACACTTTTAATATCTAAGCTTATTAACAATTGTAAGGCATATAAATTTTTATAATAAATTGCGGCGACAGGCGCAGAAAAAACATAGTCAGTAGGCTTTTCTATTTCTGCGCCATGAACGATTAGCCATTTTGCTACTTGTGGATTATGGTTAGCAATGGCGGTAGTCAAAGGTGTTTGTAGAGAATCATCTACAAAGTTATTTACAGATGTTTTTAAAACCTTAACTAGCCACCTTATTACCGGAAGTTCTTGTCTACAAATAGCCTCATAAAAGGCTCTTTCTTTGATTAGACGATCATCAGGTGAAATGAATTGTGTTAAAAATTCTACACATAAAAAGTTTTTTATTTCAAGAGCGTGGCAAAAAGCTTCTTGTAAAAACCGGAGAGTAACTAGAGCTCTTTTTTCTTTAAAAATTCTTTGTAATAAGTTAAAAGCCTCCTCTGGACCTTTCACTAATAATTTGGCTAACCCTATAACAGACATTGCAGTATCCGTATAGAGATTAAAATTGGCCTTAGCCACAAAAATTAAATATGCAGCTAGAAAAAAATGATTGTATTTTACTGCAATTAAAAGTGGCGTGTGATAGACAACGGAAAATTCAAGCATGGATAGATTTTGGCAAGTTTCAGTCGGACAAACATTAACATTTGTTTCTTTGGCAACGGTTGCTTTAGCTAGGCCAATATTGCCAGTTTGAGCTGCTCTAAATAAATCAATTTCATCAGCAGACAGTAGAGAAGAATATACAGGCATTTACCAAATCCCTATTTGTCGACTTAATGCCTTATGATATCCTAAATTTTCTATTAATAAACTAAGCTAGGGTCTAGTTTTTCTTGGTTTGGGGATAACTGGCGGACACACATTAAGGGAAGTCTTTTCGCAGGACCTTGAAAAAAACTATGGGCGTTGGTTCTCTTCTTTGTGTTGTCGTAATAGGGCGTAGCATGGGCATAATAAAACCACCTCTTTATTTAATGTTATAAGAGTATCATAAAATGATTAAGTCAGAATAAAAATGATAGTTTAATTAATTATGGCCATAAAAAGCTTAAAAATGAAGTAGTTAGTATTATTTAAAACTCAGTATAAACTAATTAAAAACCACTATTAAGACGCTTATCCAATGCTTGATCTTGTTTTATTCTAGCTAATTGAAATTGAATTTGGGCTTTAGTATAACGATCTTTAGCGTAGGATAAGGCTTGTTGTAATTGGATTATTGCTCCATCAGGGTTGTTGTTTAGTAAATAAATTTTAGCTCGTGTTTGATAGGCTTTTGCTAATTGTCCAGCTCGACCTTGTGCTTGGGCTAGAAGTGATAAATAAAGTTCGTTGTTTTCAAAGCGAGCTTGTACTTTATTCAATAATTTCATAGCGGTATTTGCTTGATTGTTAATAATTAATAAATCAGCATATTGTATTATTAAGGGTAAATAATTAGGATTGGCTTGATAAGCGGTGGCGAGAATTCCTAAAGCTTGAGAAGATTGTCTCTCAGCAGCTAGGATAGAGGCTTTTGCCATCATAAATAAAGGCTCACTAGGATCTTTACTCAATAAAGTTTGAACAACTGAACTAGCTTTTTGTAATTGATTTGCTTTGGTTAGCGCTAAGGTATAAGCGTAAAGTGTGGCCTCACTGGGATTTTTTGCAACACTAGTTTGTAAATTTCTTATTAAGCCTAAAGCATTATTAGAAGTTAGGGCTAATATTCTTGCTTGAATTAAATAGAATTCTGGATTATTTGGCCTTGGATTTTTGACCTTATATAAAGAACTACGCGATTCAGCTTCTGCTAAACGGTTAGAAGTTAGTGGGTGAGTTCTTAAAATTTCTGGTATCTCATCAGTATCATTGAGTTGTGTTTGTTTCTGCAATCTTGCAAAAAAGTTTGCCATGCTTATTGGCTGATAGCCTGAATTAGCTAGGGTTTGCATGCCGACTCTATCAGCTTCTTCTTCATGGCTGCGAGTAAAGTTGATCATTGCTTGAGTACTGCCAGCATTGGCTGCTGTGGCAAGACCTGCTGCAGCTTGCGGGTTACTACTAGCGACTGCTGCAGCTGCTAAGGTTGCGGCAATATTAGCCACCTGAACGCGTTTTAAACTTTCAATAGCTCGAGCAATGTGTCGCTGCGTAACGTGAGCAATTTCATGTGCCATCACAGCAGCTAGTTCCGCTTCAGAGCGCGCCACTAAAATTAAACCAGTATTCACGCAAATATAACCACCTGGGCCCGCAAAAGCATTGATGGCGACATCATTCACTACAAAAAAATAAAAAGTTCTACGCGGTGAATCACTGTGGGCAACCAAACGATTACCAAGAGTTTGAACATAATCAACAATTATCGGATCACTGACTAAAGGCAGTTGAGTTTTTATAGCCTGAATAAATCTAAGGCCTAATTCGTTTTCTTCGGTAATGGTTAAACCGCTGTTTCCAGGAATACCAAGCTTTGGTAAATTATAAGTAAAGCCTAGATTGGTTAAAGAAATTAACAGACTGACTAAAATAATTTTAATAATTAATTTCATAAATTTTTAATATAATTTAATACTTCCGCAGCATGATCTTTAACTTTCACTTTTCGCCATTCGTGAATAAGCTTACCCTGCTTATCAATTAAAAAAGTGCTTCTTTCAATGCCTAAATATTTTTTACCATACATACTTTTTTCTTTAATGACTGCAAAGGCTTGACAAAGAGTTTTTTCTGAATCAGTAATTAATTCGAAAGGGAATTGATAGTTAGCTTTGAATTTTTCGTGAGATTGTAAGGTATCACGAGAAACACCTAAAACCACACACTTTTCTTTAACAAAAGCAGCATGAATATTTTTAAACTCTTGTCCCTCTTGCGTGCAGCCTGAGGTATTATCTTTAGGGTAAAAATAAAGCACGATATAGTTACCAGCAAAATCAGCTAAAGAAATTTGTTTATTGCCAGTAATTAATAACGGTGTTTTTAAAAGTTGATTACTAATTTTCATGGCACTTAGCTTTAATTAAAGTAACAGGATACGAGCTTTTAAGTGTTTAGACAAGCAGCACTTTATAGTTTATCAGTTTTATGTTGATAGCTACTATGAAATGAAAAAGTGTTAAAATCTGCTGCAACTATTATTTACTGTAAATTAATTTAATAATTAACAGCTAAGTATTGAATACAAATCTTTATTCAGTTACCTGTTTATTTTCAATAAAAACAAATGGTTATAAGTTCTGTCCATTTTTTAAATGGATTGCATTAGAATTCTCGCGTATTTTTTATTCAGGTATAAATATAAGAAGGAAAAAGCATGCCCCCAAGATTAGTATTTCGACCTCAACCAGCGTTTACTTTTTTGAAAATGTGAGTAGGCATTTTTCCAAAAAGAACAATACTTGCATTACGAACTTTTAAACTCAGGGGTACACCTGTAAGAAAAGGAACTTCTGCTCAGCTTTTATTGGTATTAGGCGCTATTGCTGCAATACTTTATTTATCTTTAGTAGAAGCTTCACCTACAAAACCCGCGTTCATTATTTCTATCGGTAGTAGAAGAACAGAAATTACAGTTAGTAACTTGCCAGAATTGCTTACTAGGCCTGAAGAATCACATAGTCATAAGATTAGATTAACTCTAATTTCAATTTTATTAGAAGACATGGAATTTTTTAAACAAAATGTCGAAATTTTTAGATTGCTAGTTCCTGGTTGTAATGGGTTAATTGAAGTAATTAAGAGGTTACCAGCTACTCAGGCCAATAAATTAATAATTCATATAATACAAACTCCGGATGAATTGCAACGATTAATAGCTGCGCATCTTTCACAGCTAATTGAAGTAGTAGCGGCCTTGCCGAAGGAGCGTAAATTTATTATTAAAGCGTTATTATTAGATAGTATTCATAATATTAGACTCATTTGATACTTTTCAACAATATGTCAAGACTGCCTATCAATTATCTAAATTAGTACAGATTTTTCCTGAAGAAAAAGCTAGGATATTAAAAATGAGTCGTTTGCTAGAGCTGCCCACAGAAATTACTCGTTATATTAATGGGGGACGATACACTGGTTCAAATTTACAAAAATTAATTGATGCTTTTCCTGAGCATAAAGCCTATTTTATTTTACCTATTTTGCAAGATTATGATGATTATGAACGTATTGTCAAAGGGTGTGCTCCAAGAGCGTTAGCAGAAGCATTTGATAAAGAAACTATTTTAGCTATATTAGCATCTCATCGGATTACTTCTGATATGAAAGAGCGTGTTCAAATAGTTTTTGGTGTAGATCTGTCGGTTAGTGCGGTAGAACAAAGTCCATGGGTAACTTGTAGTCCTTAAAGCTAATAAAAATCTTATTAATAATTTAAGAAGCAGATAGTTTTTCATTTTTTTATTATGAAAGACCGATAGGTATATATACACTTAAGGTTGTAATTTATCTTGGTCACCAGTATTATTATTGCCAATTAGCTTCTGTAATGGAACAAATTATGAACATTTCTGGCAGTATTGTTGCTTTAGTAACCCCTATGGATAGAGCGGGAAACATTGATTTTGAAGCGTTTGAAAAATTAATGCATTGGCATATTCAAGCAGGAACAAATGGTATAGTCGTACTAGGTTCTACAGGAGAGGGGGCGACAATAACCGGGAATGAAAGAACTAAATTAATCAAAATTGCTGTCAAAGAAGCTGCAGGTCAAATTCCTATTATTGTTGGGACTGGTTCTAATTCCACGCAATATACCATAGCATTAACCCAAGAGGCGCAAGCGTTAGGTGCTGATGCCTGCTTAATCGTAGCGCCTTATTATAATAAACCCACGCAAGAAGGCTTATATCAGCATTTTAAAGCTATTGCTTTAGCAGTAGAGATACCTATTTTACTCTATAATGTTCCTAGCCGTACAGTGATTGATATGAAAGTAGAAACAGTAGGGCGTTTAACAGAATTTAAGAATATTATTGGTATTAAAGAAGCGACTGGAGAAGTAGCTCGGATTGCAGCATTACGACAATTAGGCGGACAAGAATTTATTTTATTAAGTGGGGATGATTCTACTATGTTAGAATTCATACTTGCTGGTGGGAATGGTGTTATTTCCATTACCTCCAATATTGCCCCTAAGTTAATGTATGAAATTTGTACTTTGGCGATAGCTGGTAAAAAAGAAGCTGCAGAAAAACTTAATAACAGGCTATTATTTTTACATAAATTTTTATGTATTGAATCAAATCCGATTCCGGTAAAATGGGCAATGCATAAAATGGGCTTGATCGCTGGAAAGCTGAGACTACCGTTGACAGAGCTTTCAACAAGTTATCATCAACCGATGCAGGAAGCTTTGCAAAAAGCAGGGCTGATCAATTAGGCGTATGAGAATTAAAGGTAAGTGAATGAAAAGAAAATCAATAGTTAAAGTGTTAATGGTTAGTAGTTTTGCCAGTCTTATTGCAGCCTGTTCATCATTGCCGCAAAAATATCAGTTTGTCCGTAATAACTCTAATGATTATCGTTCAGCTGCTGTAGTACCGCCTTTGTCATTACCACCAGGCTATAGCTCCAGCAAAATTGAAGATTACTATGTCGTGCCCAATCCTGAGTTAGCAAGACAAGCTACGCCGGTGGAATTATTACCCCCAGATCTTAATTCACAAAATATACCTAAAGAAGATCACTGGTGGAGCAGTTAATTTCTCCATCTATGATTAATAAATTTAAGCCATTTTTCTAGAATCGGCTAACTTATGATAGTCCTCGTCCCAAAGTCTTTTAAATTGTGGGGTAAGCAGTACAATTAACAATCCTACCCCAATGGTAACTAAGCCATAAAGACCAAAGAAATGAGCAAAAATATGGTTAGTAAATAGAGGTTCAGTAATTTTATTAGAGGGTGCTTTAGCAGTCGCTGAAGCTAAAAAGCCTGATATAGCACCGGCAACACCTGTTGACAGCTGCCAGACGCCCATCATCATGCCCTCCAAGCGGGCAGGGACTAAACTTCCTACCATTGAATTGCCGATGGGACCTACAAATAGTTCACCTAAGGTTTGTAAGAAGTAACTTAAGATAACCCATAAGAAAGCGATATATCCTAAGTTATCATGCGCAGCAATACCCAGTACTAAAATAACATAACCAAGCCCGATACAGCTAATTCCTGCAGCAAATTTTAATCGTAACGGTAAGGTTTTATTTTTTTTGCTCATTCTAAAAAAGAACCAGCTAGTTAATGAGCCTAAGGTAATAATGAAGAATGGATTAAGCCCATAAACAGAAGCAGTAGGAATAATGAAATTGCCTATTTGTCGATCTACGTTATTTTGAATGAAAATTGTTAAAGCGGAAGGCGCTAACATGTATAAGGCCCAAAAAGCAATCCCAAAGAAAATAAAAATTAAAAAGCCAAATAATTTTCTACGGGCTACCCCTTTTTCATTGAGAGCAATTTTTACAATAATAATTGCCATAATAATACCAATGGTAATGAGTAAAGTATTACTTAATACAGCGTGATTTAATAAAAATGCAATGACAGGTACAGCAATAATGATAGCAAAAATAATTGGTAGAAAATTTTTAAAAGTTACTTGAGGTAAATAAGGACGTACATGTGGCGCTTGATAAAATTCAAAGCGTTTAAAATTAATAAGAAAAATTATCAAGCAAAGAAGTAGTAATAAATAACTGGCAATAAAGGCCGCGTGATAGCCTAAATAATTGGCAATAAAGCCTGATGAAATCGATGCAATAAATCCCCCTACATTTACGCCGATATAGGCGATAGTAAAACCGCTATCTCGCAAAGGGTCATCTTTGCTAAATAGTCGGCCAGTAATGCAATTTAAATTAGGTACAACAAGCCCGCTGCCGATAATAAAACATGACAAGCCCCAAAATACGAAAGTTAAAGAGGGAATAGCAACCAAACAGCCGCCAAAACCAGCCAACAAGCAGCCACAAATAATTGCGACCTTATAATCAAAGCGTCCCCCTAAATAACCACCTAATAAAGAAGAGCTATAAAAAAGAGAACCAAAAGCGGCATAGATCAAGTAAGCGTGTTTAACAGATACTTGAAGTTGGCTGGTGATGTATAGTACCAGTAGGGCATTAGTCATACTAAGGCTGGGCATAAACAACGCATTCACACAAGCCATGGTAAATAGGCCTTTAGGATAAGATATTTTTTTTGTCTGATTCATTTTATTTCTATTTTCCTTTATTGAATGGTGGCAACCAAAGAGATTAACCAAAAATAAAAATTAAATAAAGTAAATTTTGTTTTTATTTCGAACAAATTAAGAGCTTGGAGTTTTAAAAGTTTATAGCTGCAAGCTACATTGTTTCAAAAACAAATTTAATGATCCTTTAAAGCTGGACTGCTATTAGAAAGTATATTAAAAATCAATAATATAGATATTTCTTTATTAACGATAAGCAATATTTTATGATAGGCATTTTAATTTATCAGATCAGAAATTTTTATGACTCAGCGAGTACAGTGTGATGTAGTAGTGATCGGGGGCGGTATAGCCGGCCTATGGCTAATTAATTGTTTAAAACAACAAGGCTATATAGCTTATTTGTGCGAAAAAAATGCGCTGGGCTCAGGCCAAACCCTTCGCTCCCAAGGGATTTTGCATGGGGGAACTAAATATGCCCTAACTGGAAAATTAACTAAGGCAGCTTTAGGGGTGGCTAACATGCCTGCTATTTGGCAGGCGTGTTTACAAGGAAAAGGTGTTCTTGATTTACGAGCGGTAAAAATTTTATCAAACATACACTATCTTTGGATGAAAGGACGTTATACAGCACAAATTAAAAGCTTTATTACTAGCAAGGTGCTAAGTGAAGAAAGTAAAGTAATTGCTGCTAAAGATTATCCACTTTTATTTAAATACCCAGAGTTTGTAGGAAGTGTCTGTGCTGTACAAGAAACAGTAGTAGATATCCCTTCTTTATTGCGAGTATTAAGTAAGCCAGTAGAAAAAAATTTACTGCAAGCCGAAGAAACTTGTGAATTAATAATTGAATCAGAGCAGGTTAAAGGCGTTTTAATAGCTTCGCAAGGTAAGCAATTAATTTTAGAGGCAAAGGTTTATTTATTAACAGCGGGCGAGGGTAATCAAAGTTTATTAAAACAATTATCAAGCGCTCCGACTATGCAACGCCGACCTTTGCAAATGACATGGTTACGGTTTCCTAAATTTGTTGCTGAATACCAGGTTTATTTTCACTGTGTAGAACAAGGAGGTTCGCCTAGTATTACCATTACTACACATCAAGATAAAGCAGGAAGAACGATATGGTATTTAGGGGGGGATATTTCAGAAAGTGGTGTGCAACGAAGTCCTGAAGAACAAATTGCTTTTGCAAAAAGAGAGCTCAAGCGTTTAATGCCTTGGATTGATTTAAGTAATACAGAGTGGGGTACAAGCTCACTAGATCGTGCCGAAATGGCTACAGTAGAGGGTAAAAAACCTGAAAGCATTAGCATAGAAAAAGTAACTGATAATTTACTTGTTGGCTGGCCTACTAAATTAGTCTTAGCGCCTTTGTTAGCAGAAAAACTAATTGAGCGAATAAATTTTATTGAAAAAACTAAACAGCACGACAATATTACCTGGCCGACTGCTAAACTTGCTAGGCCAATTTGGTGGGAATAGATGGATAAATGTTTGTTGGGTTCAACAGAGATAGCTGTTTCACGATTAGGATTGGGAACAGTTAAATTAGGACGTAATACGGCAATTAAATATCCTCATGATTTTAAAATCCCGGATGATAAAGCCGCCAGCTATTTATTAAGTTTTGCTAAAGACTTAGGTATTAATTTATTAGATACTGCACCTGCCTATGGTAATAGCGAAGAAAGATTAGGAAAACTATTGCAAGGCGAACGTCAAGACTGGGTGCTTGTTTCCAAAGCTGGAGAAGAATTTGATGGTATGCAATCAACTTACAATTTTTCTGCTAATTCTATTATAGCCAGTATTAAGCGTAGTCTACAACGGTTGCAAACAGATTATTTAGATGTATTACTTATCCATTCTAATGGTGAAGATCAAAAAATTATTGAACAAGAACAAGTTTTTGAAACTTTAGCTAGGCTTAAAAAAGAAGGGTTAATTCGAGCCTATGGTATGTCTACCAAAACTTTATTAGGGGGCTTGCTGACAGTTTCTGAAGCGGATGTGGTGATGGTTACTTGTCATCCTGGTTATGAAGAAGAAGTGCCGGTAATTTCGGTTGCTAAGCAAAAAAACAAGGGCGTTTTAATTAAAAAGGCTTTTGCAAGTGGCCATTTATCAGGTTTTGCAGAGCAAGGACAAGATCCAATTAAAAATGCTATGCGTTTTATTTTTGGCTATCCAGGTGTGACAAGCGTTATTACCGGAACAATTAATCCCGATCATCTTCAGCAGAATTATACAGCTGTTAAAGAAGCATTATTTTTTGCTTCCTATTAAAACATTCCATTAATACTGTTAGAGTGTTAAAAATAAAAGTTTAGTTTAAACAGGTAATAAATGTTAGCTAGAGACTGAGATACTTGCAGAAGGCGGTGGTGCAGCAGTATAAAGCCCTTGGATAAGCTCTGTCTCAGCAGTAATAGCAGCACCTCTAAAAAATCTCGAAAAATTTCTCATGGTATAGATATCTTGGCACGTTTGTCTTAATTTATTTTTTTGTTCTGTGGAGAGAAATAAAGTATTAATAGTCTGTAAAGCACGTATTAAATCTGAAGCTTGTATGGAGGCTAGATTTTTTCCGCATAATAATTCTAAGAAAAATCGGGATGGTAAAATGTCTACGAAATCAGAAATAATCTCTGGGTGGTGACTAATCGCACAAGAAAGAAAATTTTCTTTTCTTATATAAGAATCTTTATAACTGTCATTAGACCAGTTATTAAATATTGTTAAGAGGCGTTTTATGATGGTTGGCTGATATGTTGCAGCATTATATAATAATCCACCTTGATAAAAAAGACAACCACCTTTAAATATTTCAACTTGAACTTCTTCTGGAAAAGTTTCTATTTTATCTAACAGGAGAGTGAATGATTGTAAATAATTACTTTCAAGTAGATTGTTTATGACAGCTTGGGACCCAATAAAAATCTGAAATATAGTTTCATGGTCTAAGGTATCAAGAGTGTCAAGTACTCTAGAAATTAACTCAAGGTTATCACTTTGATTTGCTATAGCAGCAAGTAAAGGATCATCATAGTGAAGAAAAGCTGATCTTCTAAAAATTACTTGTTTAATATCTATAGGAAATGATTTGATAGTATTTAATAACGGAATAACTATTGTTGGTTGATGCTTTATGGCATATACTAATAAATTTCCATATTCTTCATAAAATCTGGGTTCAATAAAGTGTGCATAAAGGTTTTCGAGTTTATTTAATTCAAGAATGCGAGATAAAAGTAACAGAGCTCCTTTAGGGCTATAGTGTATAGCAGAATAAAACGCATTAAAAATTGCTGGAGCATTACCTGCAAATAAAAAACTTCCATAATTAAGAATGGATTCTAAGGCGGTTACTTTGTTTTTATGTATAGCATATTTTAATAAACGTCTTAATGAATTTTCATTTAAAATAGCATCTTTGATTTCGCTTTTTAAATTAAGAACATATCGAAATAATACTGAAAAAATAGTATTATTTTCAATCGCTAATTCTAAAATAGTTAAACCATTATAATCCACACCTCTTCGAAAAAGCGCTTGTTTATCAAAATCATGCAAGTTGCTGATTTCATTAAGTAATGGCAAGAAACTTGCTGAATTGCTTTCAGTGGCCAGCGCAAATAAATTTTTGTCGCAAACAAAAGGTCTTTTAGTAAAAATTTCAAATTTATCTACCGATGATAAACAATGCCAGATAGAATTTGGATCTTTAAAAAACTCTATTAATTTAAGACCTTTATCAGCAGTAATTATATTTTTAATATGTTGATAGATATTGTGATAAAGCTCTTGCTTAGAGTTTATAGGAGAAAAATTTTTTTCAGTTATAAAGTAACCTTCATTTTTTAATTTTTTAGAAAGTTTTGTTTTGACAAAATCCCAGTTTATATCAATTACTTTTTCATCAACGAATAATACTATATCAGCTAATTGCATTTCTATACCAAGAATTGATTTTATATATTCATAAAAACAATTATATTCAGGGTAGGTATAACCTTCTTCCTTGTCAATATTGCGATAACCACACGAATAAAGCTCGCTTTTAATTTGAGTAATTAAAAGAGTTATTAAAGTACGAGAATTATATAATCTATCGAATTGTTGTTTTAATGAATTTACCTCATCTTCTTCTATTGTTTTTAAATAAATATCGCTGGCGTTAGGTGGTATGACACCCGTACCGGCAGCTCTAGCAGCTTGAAATAAGCTATTGTGATGATGTACTTCATCTGTTTTTGAACGAGCAATTTTATCAATTAATTCTAAACGTATTTTATATAATAATTCTGAAATTGTTTTAGGTTTAGCAAAATTATTGACAATCAGACGCATTCTAGTATCAAATCCTGGAGCACAGTTGCCTACTCCTTCACTAAGTTTATCTAACAATGCAGTTTTTTCATCTTGAGTGATAGTTCCAAACCGGCTATTAAGTTTATTAGTTAATCTTGCATAGATGACCTTTAATACATTGATTAATTCATCTTTATAACGATAGGTTGATGCTGTACCTGCTTTTTTTTCTAATTCATCACGATCATTTTGCTTAGTTAACAGATCTTTTAAACGAGTAAACCAGTCTGCTTCTATTTCTACTCCTTCTAGGCATGTTTGGGGGTTAAGCGTTGCAGTATCGGGAATTATAAAACCTTTGTCTGGATTTATTGCTTTTTTCTCTTTCTTAAAGTAATTGTAGCTCAATATTTCATTGCTAAGAGTGATAAGTTTTATTTCCCCAGTTGACTGTCTAAACTGACTAAGGAAACTTCCTTTGGGTAGAATGTTAAAGAGTATAAGACTAATACTCATGGTTATAGATCGATAAGTTTTTGCATCTTTCTTTAATAGAAAAAGCAAGCAATATAAGCAGTCAGTTAGCTGTTTGTTATTTAATTTATTAGTTTTAATTCTGTCACAGAGTTGAACTGCATAATCGCTAGTAAATTTTGTTTCGATGTTGGTAATATCTCCGCCCTTTTCTTCGTATAAGGCGAATGCTTGAGCGGCTAACACAGGATTGGTTGTAGTAATTATAATATCTTGTAACTGTCTACAAAGAGTTTCATCAGTTTGACCTAAATTAATTAATTCTCGATAGTTGTGGGTAAGTAGATAAAGTTTATTTTCAATATCTAATTCCTTAAAAATAGCAAAAAATATTTCATTTTTATTTAATGATGGGGTAGTAGTCGGAATAAATAATTTTAATACGTTTTGTATAAATTGAACGCGTAATTTAGAGTGTGGAGTAATGGGTTCAAAATACTCTGGGCTAAGAGATACAATTTGCTGGCAAATAAAGAGCTTATCTGCAATGGTAAGTTCATTATCATCTCTGGTAGCAAATTGTTTAGTAAAGGCGCTAACGATAGGTGCGCGAGTCGAAAAGGTTTGGCGAAAAGCCCCCTTAGCAAAATCATAATCATGAACAAGTGTTTTAAAGTCTACAATAGTCGGCATAATTAGTTCTTATAGTTATTATTGTAAAGAGTATAAATAATGACCAATAATAAATTAATAGCATCACTTTTACAAGAGTTAACTTAAGTTTCCATTAAGTATTTGATTTTAAATAAATTTTTTACTTAAAGCTTGTAAATTTCTCGACAATATAAATAAGAATCCCCCGGCTTTTAATAGCTAAAAGCTAATTTTTAGGATTAATTAACTATGAGCACTTACAGTAGGTGGCGGGGGTGGAGAATATAATTGTTCCACAAATTCATGGTCAGGGATTGGAGCGCGGCAACTAAAAAGTCTGGCGGGATTTCTAGTAGTATAAATAGCTTGCCAGGCAGAACGTAATTTATTTTGTTGTTCAATGGTAAGAGATAAGGTATTGATAGTCTGTAAAGCAGTAATTACCTCTGTTGCTTGGATAAGTTTAAGTGTTTTTTTGCATAGTAATTCTAAAATAAACACAGGCGGTAAAATGTCAACAAAATCAAAAACAAGCTGAGGGTTATGAGCAATTGCCGAGGTAAGAGGATTATCTTTCCCAGCATCAAAGCTTTTGTATTTATCATTAGCCCAATTATTGAATATTAGTAATAAGCGCCTTACAAAAGTAGGTTGATGTTTGGTTGCAGCAAATAAAAATCCACTGTCAAAAATTTTATATTGAACACTCTCTGGAAAGGTGGTTATTTTATCTAGTAGTAGAGAAAATGCTTTTGTTTGATTATTTTGAAGTAGTGAGCACATGCGATAACGTGCCTGAATGAAAATTCTATATCTTGTTTCATGATCTAAAGTATCGATAATATTAAGCATGGTGGTAAGTAACTTTATGTTATCGCCATAACGTTTTATTGCTGACTGTAAAGAAGTTCTATATTTAGAGCTTCTACTTGTAAAAATCTTGTGTTTAATTTCTACAGGGAAGAATTTAATAGTGTTTAGCAGAGGAATAACTGCTTTGGGTTGTTTTTTTAGAGCATACAACAGTGCATTTTCTTTACCAAGATTAAAATAATTAAAGGTAAAAGCATCGAATATTTTTTCATGCTTATTTAACTTAAGCATAAAAGAAAGAAGTAAAGGAACAGCTTCAGTATTTTCTTCAATGGCAAGTCTAAAATAATAATAAATTGATGTCTCTTCATCTTGAGATAAAACATTTGAGTAATCAAGGATATATTTAATCGTTTTTACATCAGAAAATCTTATGGCAGCTCTTAATAAACTATCTAGATGAGCTTCATTTAAAATATTCTCTTTAACTTCATCGTTTAAATGAAGCACATATTTAAACAAGGTAGAAAAATACCCATAATTTTTTTAGCTGCTATTATTAATAGACTATCGCTCCATGAAGAAAAGACCCGGAGAAAAAATCTTATTTTTTCATAATCAGGAAATTTATTAACTACCTCAAGAAATAAAGAGAGCTTTGGAAAATTCCATTCAATTGCCTTTGCCAATAGGTTTGTATAGTTTTCAGAGCGCTTTGTAAAGATTTTATATTGTTCTCTAGTTGATAAACAATTCCAAAATGAATCTGGATTATTAAAAAAGTCAGCCAGTTGTTCTGTTTCGTGATTAAAACATAAGCTTTCAATGTAGGCATGAATATTTTCATAAAGTTTTTGTTTTGAAGTTGGTAAGAAGTCAAATTTCTTTGTTATAAGAAATTGTTCAGAAAATAGCTTTCTAGATAGGATTTTTTGAACAAACTCCCAGTTAATGTCAGTAATTTTATTTTCAGAAAGTATGAAAATGTCTAACATGCTAACATCTTTTTCGAGAATTAACTTTAAATAATCATAAAAATAGGAATAGTTTCCAAGGGTATATCCTTCAGTATTAATATTGCGGTAACCTGCTGAATATAATTCACTTTTAATTTGTTGAATTAAAAGAAATGGCAAATTGTGTTCATTATATAATAAGTCAAATTTTTCTTTTAGTTTATTGAGTTCAGCCTCACCTATAGCTGCTGAATGAACATCATCATCATTAGGTGGAATAACACCTAGACCAGCGGTTCTGGCAGCTTGGAATAAGCCATTATAGTGATGTACGCCATCAGTTATTGAGCGAGCAATTTTTTCAATAAGTTCTAAACGAATTTTATATAATAATTCAGTAACACTTTTAGGTTTGGTAAAGTTACTAACCATGTGACGAATTCTAGTATGAAATCCTGGAGCACAGGTAACTACCCCTTCGTTAAACCTGTCTACTAAAGCAGCTTTTTCATCTTGAGTAATAGTGCCAAGTGTTGTATCAAGCTTACCACTTAATCTAGCATATAAAATTTTTAATAACTGAATTAATGCGCTCTTGTGACTATAGGTTGATGCCGTACCTATTTTTTCTTCCAGCTTGCTACGTTCATTTTCGCTAGGTAACAAATTTTTTAATTGAGTAAGCCAGTTTTCTTCTACTGCTATCCCTTCCAAACAAGTTTCAGTATTAAGTGTTGTGGTGGTGGGAATAATAAAACACTTATCTGGAACAAGTAATTTTTTTTCTTGAAACAAACGACTAAATATTTTGCTGGTAAGGGTGATAAGTTTGCTATCTTCAGAAGATAATAAAAACTGATTAATTCTAGAAGGAATATGTTTAGGTAAAATATTAAAAAGTATAGCGCTGATTCGCAAAACTATAGGTCGATAAGTTTCGGATTCTTTTTCTAAAAGAAATAATAAACAATCTAAACAGTCAATTTGTTGTTTTTTATTTAATACACCAGTATTAACTGCTTCACATAATTGAGCTGCATAACAGCTATTAATCTTTTCTTCAATATTTTTAATATCCCCACCTTTTTCTTGGTATTGGACAAATGCTTGAGCAAGTAACGCGGGGTTAGTGGTGGTGTTGATAATTTCTTGTAGTAATTGACAAAGATCCTCATTCTTTTGGCCTAAATTAATTAACTCAAGACTGTTATAAGTTATTAAATGAAGTTTATATTCCTCATTAAGCTGATTAAAGAAAATAAAGAATATTTTATTTTTATTCAATGATGAGATAGATAAAGGAGGAATAAGTAGTTTTAATACATTTTGGAAAAATTCGATACGTAATGTAGTTTGAGGGGTAATAGGTTCAAAATACTCTGAGTCAAGGCCTAGAATCTGTTGACAAATAAAGAGCTTATCTTTACTAGTAATCTCATGGTCTTCTCTTGTAGCAAATTGGTTAACAAAGCTGTTAACCAGAGAAGCACGAGTAGAAAAAGCTTTGCGGATATTTCCTTTTGCAAAATCATAATCATGAATAAGCGTTTTTAAATCTAAAATAGTAGGCATAGTAATAGTCTTTATTATTCTTAAATTAGATCAAATTATGATCAATAATAATAGAATGTAATAACCTTAGCAAGTATAAATTATAAGATGAGCTAAAAACGCTCTTTAAAAATCAACTAATAGGCCTTTAATTAAATATAACCAATTGATTTTAATTAACAGGGCGAACATTTTCTAGAGTTAAATAATATAAATTAAGTTTTGCATTGCTAATGCTATTTTTTAACTCACAAAATGGCTATAATTGCGCACTTTTAGTTGAGGGAAGGAATAAAAATGGCTACCGAAAGAACTTTATCAATTATTAAACCAGATGCTGTTGCTAAAAATGTTATTGGTGAAATCTATACTCGTTTTGAAAAAGCAGGTTTAAAAATTGTTGCTGCAAAAATGATGCATTTAAGTCAAAGTCAGGCGGAAGCTTTTTATGCTGTCCATGCAGAAAGACCTTTCTATCGTAAATTAGTAGAATTCATGAGTTGTGGTCCAGTGATGATTCAAGTATTAGAGGGTGAAAATGCCATTTTAAAAAATCGTGAAATTATGGGCGCAACGAATCCTAGTGAAGCAAAATCTGGAACTATACGTGCAGAGTTTGCTGACAGCATTGATGCCAATGCAGTCCATGGTTCTGATGCGCGAGAAACCGCTGCTAATGAAATTAAATTCTTTTTTAAAGATGATGAGCTTTATGTTCGAACACTGTAATAATTCCTATGAATCAGACGAAAGTTAATTTATTAAACTATGATCATCAGGCTCTCAAAAATTATTTTGAGAGCCTGAATGAACAGAGCTTTCGTGCTACCCAAGTATTTAAATGGATTCATCAATACGGTATAACTGATTTTACTAAGATGTCGAATTTAAGTAAATCATTGCGAGAGCGATTAAAAAGCTTAACTGAAATTCAACCCCCAGTCATTGCCTATACGCAACATTCACAAGATGGCACCTGTAAATGGCTGATCAAACTAAGTGATGGAAATTGTATTGAGACTGTTTATATTCCAGAAGATGATCGAGGAACTTTATGTGTTTCTTCACAAGTAGGATGTGCGTTAAATTGTAGTTTTTGTTCAACGGCTAGACAGGGATTTAGCCGTAATTTAACGGTTGCTGAAATTATTGGTCAAGTTTGGCTAGCAGTCCGTGCGCTTTCAGAACAAGAGGGATTTCATGATAAGAAAATCACCAATGTGGTAATGATGGGAATGGGTGAACCCTTGCTTAATTTTGAGGCAGTTATTAGTGCTATGCAAATTATGCGTGATGATAATGCCTATGGTCTTTCTAAATATCGTATTACTTTAAGCACCTCTGGTTTGGTGCCAGAAATGGAAAAATTGAGAGAGGCTTGTGATGTGGCTTTAGCAGTTTCTTTACATGCGCCTAATGATGATTTGCGTAATATTTTGGTGCCGATTAATAAAAAGTATCCTTTAGAACAACTGTTGCCAGTTTGTAAAAAGTATTTCAATAAAGAACCTAGACGTAAAGTAACTTTTGAATACGTTATGTTGGCAGGGGTTAATGATAGCGATGCTCATGCCAAAGAACTGGTTAAGTGTTTACAAGGTATCCCTTGTAAAGTAAATCTTATCCCTTTTAATCCTTTTCCAGAAACTTTATATCAATGCTCTTCAAGAACTCGTATTGATCAATTTAGCAAAATTCTTATGCAGGCAGGATTAATTACTATTACCCGAAAAACAAGAGGGGATGATATTGATGCGGCTTGTGGGCAATTAGTTGGTCGAGTAGAAGATAAAACTCAAGGAAGCCGTAAGCGTCTAATTGCTATCCGCTCAGCAAGACATTTGCAGCAGTTAACTGAAAATTGATAACAAGTCTTTAAGACCAAGCTAGTCAAGCTAATGTTTGCGCTATATAATATCTAGGCTATTAAATATTTGAGGCAATGGTTGTGGCTAAAATTACGGAACAAATTAATATGGCTTTATCACTAGGGCAGCTATTAAAAATTGCTAGGGAGCGAGCAAATTTAAGCCAAGATGATATTGCCGATTATTTACGAATCAATAAAGAAATTGTAGCTAAAATTGAAAATGATCAATTTCAAGATGATGAAATCTCAGTCTATATTCGTGGCTATATTCGTGCTTATGCAAAATACGTAGGCGTACCAAGTCAGGAAGTTGAGACCTATTTTTTAAATCAGGGAATTATTAATGAACCGCAAATAGTAAAACAAAAAGAATTTATTATCAAAGATTCTATTACTAAACCTAGCTCATTTAAAATGATAAGTTATGGAATTATTATTATATTGATTATTTTAGTGTTGATTTGGTTATTTTGGCAGCGTAATAGTAATAATGAATTATCTGCAACAACAAGTCCGGTAGAGATTTCTGTGCCTGCAGCACATAAAGCAGTCCCCATGGTTCTTGTTACTCCAAGTGTAAGTAGTAAACCAGAGATTAATAGCGCCCAGTCTTCAAATATTTCGACAACTGCTAACAATAATCTCTCTCAGAATCGAGCATTAACAAATAGTCAAATTATTTCGCCTGCATCGTTCTCTCAGTCTAGTACAGTAAATCAGTCACCTGCTGCTCAAGCCGCCACACAAGGACAATAAACTTAATGCAGAAAATTCAAGCAATTCGTGGAATGAATGATCTTTTGCCAGAGAATACTGGTCATTGGCAATATTTTGAAAAGATTATTTTAAACTTGGCTAAGCGTTATGGTTACCAAGAAATTCGGTTTCCTCTATTAGAAAAAACAGAATTATTTACACGCAGTGTAGGAGAAGTTACCGATATTGTTGAAAAGGAAATGTATACCTTTACTGATAGAAGTGGTGATAGTTTGACTTTGCGCCCAGAGGGGACAGCTAGTTGTGTGCGCGCAGCGATAGAACATGGATTGCTGCATAATCAAAGCCCTAAACTTTGGTATAGGGGGCCAATTTTTCGTTATGAACGTCCTCAAAAAGGTCGTTATCGTCAATTTTATCAAGTCGGTTTTGAAGCTTTTGGTGAAAAGACTCCTGAAATAGATGTTGAGGTTATTTTAATTAGTCATCGTCTTTGGCAAGAATTGGGTATTGCAAATCATGTTGCTTTAGAGATCAATTCATTAGGCTCTAATGAAGAAAGAGCGTGCTATAGAAAAGAGTTGATAACTTATTTTGAAAAGCATCAAGCAGTTTTAGATGCTGATAGTCAACGCAGACTCTATACTAATCCGTTACGTATTTTGGATAGTAAAAATCCAGCTTTGCAACAGCTCATTGAGCAAGCACCAAAATTATTAGATTATTTGCAAGCAGATTCATTAAATCACTTTACCAAAGTCTGTCAGCTATTAGAGTTAGCGGGAATAAAGTATAAAGTTAATCCAAGATTGGTTAGAGGATTAGATTATTATTGCCAAACGGTATTTGAATGGGTAACTACAGCTTTAGGAGCACAGGGAACTATTTGTGCAGGTGGGCGATATGATGGGTTAGTGGAGTTATTGGGAGGAAAAGCAACTCCTGCAATTGGTTTTGCTATGGGTGTTGAACGGATTATTGAGCTATTATTCGAATTTAAAAAGCTTCCTCCTTCCGAGTCGTTAGCAGATATTTATTTTGTTGCAATTGGCGAGCAAGCTAAAGCAAAAAGTTTAGTGTTAGCTGAACAATTACGGACCACAGCATTGCATTTAAAAATAATAGTTAATCATAATGACAGTGGTTTTAAATCACAGTTAAAGCGAGCAGATCAAAGTGGCGCTAAGCTCGCAGTTATTATTGGTGAAGATGAGCTGAATCAAGGTAAGGCAACTATAAAATATTTACGAGTAGAAAAGCCCCAACAGCAAATCGAATTTAATCAACTTATACAATTAATCAATAATGATCAATAAACGTTTTTTATTTAATGCTTGAGGTATAAATGGAGTTGACTGCTTATGTGGCGACAGCCGCCAAGAGTCTGCTAATTCCCCAAAAATTTGCAATTGCTAACCTACAGTCTAATCAGGTGCTAATAGCAGTTTCTCATTGCGGCGTTTGTCGAAGTGATGCCCATTTTATTGATAATGACTGGGGAGATAGCCATTTTCCTTTAGTGCCAGGACATGAAGTTGTGGGTCATATTGTAGCGATGGGAGAGGCAGTAAGCGGATTTAAAACTGGAGAACGAGTTGGTGTCAGTTGGCAACAAGGCGCTTGTTTACAATGTGAATGGTGTTTACAGGGTAAGGAAGAATTTTGCCATCAATTACAAGGAGTTTGTTTAAATTGTAAAGGTGGGTTTGCTGATCAAGTTGTAGTGGATTATCGTTTTATTTATTCGTTACCTGAAACGATAGCTTCTATTTATGTAGCGCCTTTACTTTGTGCTGGGATAACTGTGTATCATGCCTTAACAGTTTTTAAAGTTCAGCCGCTTATGCGAGTCGGTATTATTGGAATGGGAGGGCTAGGTCATTTGGCAATTCAATTTGCTAAAGCGATGGGTTGCAAGGTGAGTGTTTTTTCTTCTAGTGCTGATAAATTTATGGAGGCTAAGCAGTTAGGGGCTGATGACTTTATTCATGTGGAAAACCCGCATGTTTTAGAAGCCTATCAAGAACAGCTGGATTTTGTGTTATCTACAATTTATACAAATATATCCTATCAAGGATATCTAGAGGCTTTACGACCCGAGGGAAAGCTATGTTTTGTAGGAATTCCTAATAAACCTGTTGCGATTTCTATTTTTTCGCTTATCATTGGTCAAAAATCGATCTGTGCCTCGCCCATGGGTAATAGAAATAGCATGAAAGCTATGCTGGAGTTTGCTGCAAAGCAGCAAATTCGACCTTTGGTGGAGGTAATGCCTATGAAGGCGGTAAACGAGGCTTTAGCCAAAGTGAGAGCAGGTCAGGCACGTTATAGGATAGTACTTAGTAATGAAATTAATTAAAGAAATTATCACTTTCAAATTTTATCCAGCTACTTTGAGCTATTTATTATTTATCGTGCTATTGAATACTATTTTTAGTTACGTGCCTAACTTATCTATCATGGGTGAGCCTATTTCTTCTGCTGATTTTGTAGTGGGTTTAATCTATGTAATGCGAGATTTTGCTCAGCGAGAATCAAAGCATTGGGTTATTTTAGCTATGTTGATGGGTTGTGCTATTAGTTGGCTTTTAGCAGAGCAACAAGCAGCCATTGCCAGCGTGGCTGCTTTTGCTGTAGGTGAGTCTTTAGATTGGAGTATTTATACTTTTACCAAAAGACCTTTATCACAGCGTATTTTTTTATCATCTATTATTAGTTCCCCTACTGATAGTGCTGTAAATCTTTATTTCTTATATCAACTTAACTGGGTGGGTTTTGGCCTAATGACAATGACAAAATTTGCTGGAGTAATTGTTTTATGGGCTTATTGGCGGTTAAAAAACTCAAAACAATTAGCGTTAGTGTAAGCAAAATTACTAAAGTTTAAGTAAGTATATAGACTTTTTTTATTCAGAATCCAGCAACAGGATGTTACGAGAAACTTGTATCAGTTTAAGGTTTCAAGGATAATGTTCAACCATTAAACTGGGTAAAAATGACCTAAGGAGATTTTTGTGAATTATTTGACCGAAGAAGAACAGGTCGAGCGATTACGAGCTTGGTGGAAAGAATACGGTTTGGCCGTCGTGTCAGGTATTGTGATAGCTATTATAATAGTGTTAGTTTGGCATTATTATACTGCTTATGAGGCTCGAAAATCTCAAGCCGCTTCGCTTATTTATACCACGTTGGTCAATAGTGATCTTTCCGAGCAGCCAGAGAGTGCGCATCAGGCTGCAAAAGAACTAGTAAAACACTATGCTGGTACGCCTTATGCTTCGTATGCAGCTTTATGGTTAGCAAAACAGTCGGTTGTTAATCAACAATATCCAAAAGCAATAAATTGGTTAAATTGGGTTGTGGCGAATGGCAAAGTAAAAGCCGTTAAACAGGTTGCTCGCTTACGTTTAGCACAAATTAATTTACAGTTAAATCAACCTACTCAAGCTTTGCAAATTCTTGCTACAGTAGAAGATAAGGCTTATTTAGGGTTAATCGATGAAACCAGAGGGGATGCATTTTTGCTTGCAAATAATATATCTGCTGCAAAAACTGCTTATGAACAGGCATTACAAGAAATGCCTGAGCCTGACAGAGTGCAACCGATCTTAGCAATGAAGTTGGCAAATTTGCCAACTTCTAATTAATCAGTAAAAACTGAGGATAAAATGAAGCGATTAGGATTACTTATTATCTGTTTGACTTTAATTAGCTTGTTGGCAGCTTGTGGACTAGGAACAGATAATACTATGCCGCCTTCACCCTTAGTACAATTCCAACCAACGTTACAAACCAATGTTTTGTGGTCCCATAATGTTGGAGATGGGAATGGAGGCTATTATTTACGATTAGTTCCCGCTGCTAGTAATGGAGTCATTTATGCAGGTAGTCATAAAGGTGTCGTAACAGCTTTGGATGCAAAAACTGGTGCGGTATTATGGCAAGTATCAGTTAAACAATCCATTACCAGTGGTTTAGTGGCAGGCGGCGGTAATGCTATCTATTTTGGAACTGGTAACGCTAAACTGTTTGCGCTTTCTATGCAAAATGGTCAAGTGCTTTGGAAGACGGCAGTAGCTGATGAGATATTAGCTCAGCCTCAATATGTGAATGGCACGGTTTTGGTTCATACTCTCTCAGGAAACCTTGCTGCTTATTCAGCCCAAGATGGTCATCGTATTTGGAGTTTTGACGAAGACGTACCTTCTTTAATTTTACATGCAGCAGGACAGCCGCAAATAGCAGGTAATATGGTGATTGCTGGTTTTGCTAATGGAGAGTTAGTGGTTTTAGATATTAATTCTGGTCAAGTCATCTGGGAACAACATGTGGCTTATCCAACTGGAGATAATCCGATTAGTCAAATGGTTGATATTACGGTTAATCCAGTAGTAGTTAATGGTGTAGTATATGCCGCGACTTACCAAGGACAAATTGCAGCTTATAGCCTTGATAATGGCCAGTTAATTTGGAAGCATAAAATTTCTTCCTATGCTGGTATTACTGCTAATCAGTCGCAAATATTTGTTTCCGATGCCAAGAGCCGAGTTTGGGCTTTTGACGAAGAAGCTGGCGCGGTTAATTGGCGTCAACTTCAGTTATTAGGTCGAGGTATTACCGGGCCTGTCATTTATAACGATGCTTTAGTCGTAGCGGATTCTTATGGCTACTTACATTTTATGTCATTAGCTGATGGACATTTTTTGGCGCGTGTATCAATAGGTAATGGAGCCTTAGCGCAACCTATAAGTTACCTTGGTAATTTATATGTTTATACCAGTACTGGAACCCTGCTAGCTATTCATAGTGCAAAGAAGTAAATTGTTATGATACCAGTTATTGCAATTGTTGGTCGACCAAACGTTGGCAAATCAACATTATTCAATCAAATTACTAAAACCCGCGATGCCTTAGTGGCAGATGTCCCTGGTGTGACCCGTGATCGACAATATGGGGATGCTGAATTTGAACATAAAAAATTTATCATTATTGATACAGGTGGGGTGGGTGATGAAGAGCCGCATAGTATTGATCCTTTAATGGCAAACCAATCTTGGTTAGCCGCAGCAGAGGCGACTAGCATATTATTTTTAGTGGATGCTAAGTCTGGCATTACTGCAGCAGATGAAGCAGTGGTAAAGCGGCTGCGTAAATTAAAAAAAACGGTCTATTTAGTTGTTAATAAAACCGAAGGTTTAGATCTAGATATTGCTTTGGCTGAGTTTTACCAGCTTGGATTAGGTGAGCCAATAGCTATTGCAGCTGTGCATAACCGTGGTATTAAGCAATTGCTTACTAAAGTTACTGCAGGGTTTTCTCCAATTGAAGCTGAATCTCAGGAAGATGAAAAAGGAATTAAAATAGCAATAGTAGGCAAGCCAAATGTAGGCAAATCTACTTTAGTCAATCGTATATTAGGTGAAGAAAGAGTAGTAGTGTTTGATCAGCCAGGTACGACACGAGATAGTATTTTTATTCCTTTTGAAAGATTTGATAAGCAATATACTTTAATTGATACCGCGGGAATAAGGCGAAGAAGTAGAATTGATGATAGTTTAGAAAAATTCTCAGTCATTAAGACATTGCAAGCAATTGAGGCTGCGCAAGTCGTTATTTTTGTGATTGATGCTAGAGAAAATATAACCGATCAAGATTTAAAACTATTAGGGTTTGTATTACGTGTAGGTAAGGCTATTATTATTACAGTCAATAAATGGGATGGTCTAACGTCGGAGCGGCGTGAAGAAGTACGAAGAGAGCTTGAAAGACGCTTGGCGTTTATAGATTTTGCTAGAATTCATTTTATTTCAGCCTTGCATGGTACGGGTGTAGGTGACCTCTATGCTTTTATTGATGAGGCATATGCTGCTGCAATGCAGGCTTTATCCACTGCACAAGCTACCAAACTATTAGAGGCAGCAGTAGCAGAACATCAGCCACCCATGGTAGGAGGACGGAGAATTAAATTACGTTATGCCCATATTGGCGGCCATAACCCACCTATTATTGTTATTCATGGTAATCAATTGGATAAATTGCCAGGGGCCTATAAACGCTATTTGGTAAAATATTATCGCGATAAGCTAAAAATGATTGGTACACCCATCCGATTAGAACTTAAAGTTTCTAATAATCCTTACAAGTAATAATATTGCACAGTTATTGTCTAATTTATTATGAAATTAAACGTTTACTATTTAAGTTGTTGATTACAAGAAAGACAGAGGCATTGAGAAATCATAATCAAAAAAATTAGTAATAAAATTTATTTTTACGTTTCGTGTTTTTTTATCTTCAGGTAAACTAGCTTTATGAATTAATACTTAGATTAATTAGCGTAAGTAAAATGGGGAAACAATAAATATGATGAATGATATGTTGCAAAAACTGGAAGATAAAGTAATTACCTTAGTAGAAGAATTAGAAGCTGATCGCAATCGAATAAAATTGCTGGCTAAAGAAACGTATGAATTAAAGCATGAAAACAATGAATTAAAAGCTCGGTTAGAAACTGATAAAGAAAAGCTCAAAAATATTGTTAATCTTATAGACAGTATTGATGCGACTATAGAAACTTCACTCCCTTCAGCTGAAATTCATCACCTGACTTCAGAAAGTATGCCTGCTTAATACAAGAACCTGGCTTTAAGTCCAGGTTCTATTTACTTAGTTATAACAGCAATGACCTTTGATATTTTTGGCACATATAATAAACTAAAACTAAAGATCAGAAATAACCTTGTTAACAGTACACTCGATTTCGAAGTTGTTTAATGTAGCTAAAACATGAGTTCCAGGTGTTACCTGAGATTTGTCGCGAATAATTTTCTGGGTGTTTACTTCTTTTATAATAGCATACCCACGGTCTAAGGTTGCTAAAGGACTGATGGTATGCAAGGTTCTAATCAAGGTATGTAAAGCAGCTTGTTTGTGTATAATCTGTTGTTTGATGGAGGTAATGAGTCTTGTTGTTAAGTGTTGTAAGGTTAAATTGATTTGTTTAAATCTATGTGCAGGGTGGTGTTGATTTAATTTTACAATTAAAGTTTGTAGCTTGTGATGATAGCAGCCAATAGCAACTGTAAAACTTAAAAATAAGCGTTTTTTTAATTGTTCTAACTGTTCATATTGTTTTTTTATTTGATACTGTGGGTGAGTTTGTAATAGTCTTTTATTAAGCCAATCTACGCTTTGGGTTAACTTCTCAAGTTGATGGCTAAATTGTTTAATCAGACGCATCTCAAAAAGCATTATTTTATGCAATAGGTCTTGTTGGTTGGGGCTTGCTAATTCAGCTGCTGCCGAGGGTGTCGGGGTTCTCTGATCAGCAACAAAATCAGCAATGGTGAAATCAATTTCATGACCTATACCAGTGATAATAGGAATGAGGCTCGCAAAAATTGCTTGGGCCACAATTTCTTCGTTAAAAGGCCATAAGTCTTCTAAGGAGCCACCGCCGCGAGCCAAAATTAATAAATCACATTCGGCACGCTGATTTGCAAGGTGAATTTGAGTGGCTATCTGTTTGGCAGCCAACTCTCCTTGTACGAGTGTAGGATAGATAAGAACAGGGATGGCTGGCATCCGTCGTTTCAACACATGAAGAATATCGCGAATAGCAGCTCCAGTAGGAGAAGTAATAATGCCAATTCGATTTGGAATTATAGGCAGAGATTTTTTATGTTCAGCATTAAACAGGCCTGCTTTTTCTAAACGTTGCTTTAATTCTTCAAATTTTTTTTGAAGGAGTCCTAGCCCAAACTCTTCTACTTGTTCCACAATAAGTTGATAGTCGCCACGAGGCTCATAAAGACTGACTCTTGCAGCGGCAATAATTTGCATGCCATCAGTTAATCTACATTTAGCGCTACGATTTTTTAAGCGAAACATCGCGCAGCGTACTTGTGCAGCTTCATCCTTTAATGAAAAATACCAATGTCCAGAAGTTGGACAGGATAAATTAGAAACTTCGCCTTTTACAAAAATATAAGGAAAGCTCTGTTCTAATAAATAATGAACCTGTTGGTTAAGCTGAGTGACTGAAAGAATAAGTTTATCTTGGTTTGTTTCTATCATAAAAGGCAGAATAGCGGATTTATTAAGCTTTGCAATGCTTGTTCAGCAGGATATTATTTGTTTATAAAATTACCATCAATAAATTTAATTTTTATTCATTATAAAATGAAATTATCATTGAATAAAAGCTAGTTTTTTTCTGAGCAGGCGTGTTAATATGTTTTGCTAATTTAATGCCATTAAATTAGCGCGGAGATTGCTATCATGCTACGTCTAGTTACTGAAGCCCTCACTTTTGATGATGTCTTATTATTGCCCCGTGAATCAACGATTTTTCCAAAAGATGTAAATTTAATCACTAAGTTAACACGCAAACTTAATCTAAATATTCCGCTTCTATCAGCGGCTATGGATACGGTTTCTGAGGCAAGATTGGCCATTGCTTTAGCCCAAGAAGGGGGAGTTAGTATTATTCACAAAAATATGTCTATCGAGAGACAAGCGGCTGAAGTAAGGAAAGTTAAAAAATATGAAAGTGGGGTGATCAAAGATCCTATTACTGTTGGACCAGATTGTACGGTTCGAGAATTATTAGCTATTACCCAAGCAAATAATTTTTCTGGGGTGCCAGTGATTGAGCAAGACAATCAATTGATTGGTATTGTAACAAGTCGTGACATGCGGTTTGAAACTAACTTAGATCAGCCCGTTGCCAAAATTATGACTCAGAAAGACAAGTTAGTTACCGTTAAAGAAGGAGTGACTCGTGAAGAGGTTATTGCGCTTTTACATAAACATCGAATTGAAAAAGTGCTTATTATAGATGAGGCTTTTCATTTAAAAGGCATGATCACAGTGACTGATATTTTAAAAGCTAAAGAAAAACCAGAGGCTGCTAAAGATGAGGATGGTTGTTTATTAATTGGTGCAGCAGTTGGGGCTGGTGATAATGATAAAGCCAGGGCTGAAGCTTTAATTCAAGCTGGTGTAGATTTAATCGTGGTGGATACAGCCCATGGCCATGCTAAGAGTGTGCAAGCACAAGTTAAGTGGATTAAACAACAATTTCCTGACATACAAGTGGTGGGCGGTAATATAGCAACGGCACAAGCTGCAGAGGCTTTATTAAAAGCAGGTGCTGATGCAGTGAAAGTAGGAGTAGGTCCTGGTTCGATTTGTACTACTCGCATTGTAACTGGCGTGGGTATGCCTCAAATTACTGCTATCACTCAGGTAGCGCAAGTCTTGCAAGGCACAGAAGTGGCGCTTATTGCTGATGGTGGTATTCGTTTTTCTGGAGATATTTGCAAAGCGCTAGCTGCTGGGGCGCACAGTGTGATGATAGGTAGTCTTTTTGCAGGGACGGAGGAATCGCCTGGTGAAGTTGAGCTTTATCAAGGTCGTTCCTACAAATCATATCGTGGGATGGGTTCTTTAGGTGCTATGCACCAAGGTTCTAGCGATCGATATTTTCAGGAAGGTAAAAATAGTAAAAAATTCGTTCCAGAAGGAATTGAAGGCCGAGTTCCTTACAAAGGCAGTTTGATAAATATTGTCCAACAATTAGTGGGTGGTTTACGTTCTGGGATGGGATATACGGGTTGTGCTACAATTGACGAATTACGGACTAAAACTGAATTTGTTAAAATCTCTAGTGCCGGAATGAAAGAAAGTCATGTGCATGATGTGACGATTACCAAAGAAGCGCCAAATTATTGGATTGATAATGAGTGATAAAAATGTTAACAGTTGATATTCATAAACAACGTATTTTAATTATCGATTTTGGTTCACAATATACTCAGCTTATTGCACGTCGAGTACGAGAAGCTGGGGTCTATTGTGAAGTTTTTTCGTATAAAGCAACAGAAAAAGAGATTAAAGAATTTAATCCTCGTGGCATTATTCTTTCTGGTGGCCCTGAAACTGTTACGGCTAAAAAAAATCCTACAGTCACAGCAGCTATTTATACATTAGGCTGTCCTATATTAGGGATTTGTTATGGCATGCAAATTATGGCTAAGCAACTGGGAGGTAAAGTTGTTGTTGCTAAAAGGCGAGAGTTTGGTGCTGCAGAAATTATTCTTCATGAAGAATCTGAGCTTTTTAAAAATATTCAAGATAGTTTTGTGGGTGATAAACACGGTTTAATAGTTTGGATGAGTCATGGAGATGAGGTAAGTAAACTACCTAAAGAATTTAAATCTATCGCAAGTACTCAAACTTGCCCGATTGCAGCTATTGCAGATGAAGCTCGAAAATTTTATGGCTTACAATTTCATCCTGAAGTAACTCACACTCAACAGGGGCAGCGTATTATCTCCAGTTTTGTTCATAATGTTTGTGGTTGTGAGGCTATGTGGACTGTCTCTAACATTATAGAAAATAGTATTATAAAGATTAGGGCTGAGGTTGGTAATGAGCAAGTTTTATTAGCGTTATCGGGCGGTGTAGACTCATCTGTGGTTGCCATGCTAATGCAGAAGGCAATTGGTGAACAGCTAGTTTGTGTATTTGTGGATACTGGGTTATTACGTTTAAACGAAGCCGATGAGGTAATGCAAACTTTTGCTAAGCACTTGGGGATTAATGTTTATAAGGTTGATGCGAGCGCCCATTTTTTTGCAGCCTTAGTGGGTATAACTGATCCAGAACAAAAGCGCAAAATTTGTGGTAAGTTATTTATTGATATTTTTGAGGCAGAAGCAGAGCGGTTTGAGGGCATTAAATGGCTGGCGCAGGGAACCATTTATCCTGATGTGATTGAATCGTCTGGTCGAGGTAAACATTCGCATTTAATTAAGTCTCATCATAATGTGGGTGGGTTACCTAATACGATGCAGTTAAAATTAATCGAGCCCTTGCGTGAGCTTTTTAAAGATGAAGTAAGAAAAGTTGGTTTAGAACTGGGATTGGCTGCTGAATTACTTAATCGTCATCCATTCCCTGGTCCTGGATTGGTAGTAAGGATTTTAGGCGAAGTTAAAGTTGAATATGCTGATATTTTATGTCACGCCGATGCAATTTTTATTGAAGAACTTAAGCTTAGTAATTTTTATGATAAAATTAGTCAGGCTTTTGCAGTATTTTTACCAGTGCGTAGTGTGGCAGTGATGGGCGATGCGAGAAAGCATGAGTATGTAGTAGCATTACGAGCAGTAGAAACGGTAGACTTTATGACGGCACACTGGGCTCAATTACCACATGAACTCTTAGCGAAAGTTTCTTTACGTATTTGCAATGAAGTGCCACATGTGGCTCGTGTAGTCTATGATATTACAGGCAAACCACCAGCAACAATTGAGTGGGAGTAATCATTCAGTTTAACCGTTTCTCTATTAATCTTTGGAGTTAAGCAGTGTTTAGCCGGGCTGATCAAGTTTTTATGCGGCAAGCTTTAGAGTTAGCCAAGCAAGCAAAAGGGGAAGGAGAAGTGCCAGTTGGTGCTGTATTAACACTGAATGATCTTCCTATTGCCACAGCTTATAATCAATCGATTACCCACCAGGATCCTACTGCTCATGCAGAAATAATAGTGTTACGAGAAGCGGCTAAAATTTTAAAAAATTATCGATTGGTTAATACAGTATTGTATGTAACGTTAGAACCTTGTGCCATGTGTGCGGGCGCATTGATTCATGCAAGAGTAAAACGCTTGATTTATGCTACTGCTGATCCACGTACAGGTGCTTGCGGTAGTATCTTCAATTTAATTAATCATCAAGCCTTAAATCATCAAATTCAATATGAATCAGGTTTATTAGCAGAAGAGTCAAAATTATTATTGCAACAATTTTTTCAAAAACGTCGCTAAAGTTCAGCTATTAATTTAGTTTGAAACTTGTCAAATGTAGACTAAATTTAAAAGAACGTTATTATATTTATAAAAAGTGAAACAAAAATGAACAGGGTAATTATTGTTGATGGTTTTTCTACAGGCAAACATTATGCAGCAGTTTTTCGCCAATTAGGATATCAATGTATCCACTTACATAGTAATCCCAGTATAGATGTGTTGCAGCACGATCTTAATCCAGCAGACTATGAAATGTTATTGGTTAACCACAATAATGAAGAAGAAATATTAAAGGAAGTAAAAAAACTTTCACCTGCTATTGTGATTCCAGGTTGTGAATCAGGAGTAGAGCTTGCTGATTATTTAAGTGAAAAGCTTGCATTAGTTTCTAATGGAACTGCATTAAGCTTATCGAGACGTAATAAATTCTATATGCAAGAGCAAATCAAAAAAGCTGGTCTGCGAAGCATTAAACAATTTAAAACTTCCTCATGGGAGCAAGCGAGAGACTGGTTACATGAGCAGAAAATTAGTAAGTTTATTGTTAAACCTTTAAGAAGTGCTGGCACTAATTTATTTCATTTGGGTTATGACGACAAAACGTTACAACAAGCATTTAAGAATATTATTAATCAGGTGGATATTTTTAACTATCTTAACCAAGAAGCTCTTGTACAAGAATGTATAGAGGGCCAGGAATATGCTATTAATACAGTAAGTTACGAGGGTAAACACTATATTACTGATATTTGCAAATATAAAAGAATTTTAACGGCAGAGGGTAATAATATTTATGATAAGCTAGTGATTGAACCTTTCAATATACCACAGTATGAAACAATTAAAAGCTATGTCTTTTCAGTACTGTCGGCATTGGGTATAAATTATGGACCTGCTCACTCAGAGATTTTTTTAACAACAACGGGACCTGTTTTAGTGGAAACAGGGGCTCGGCTTATGGGAGCTTCAATTCCAGAATTTTTTGAAAAATGTATGGGGCATAGCCAATTAAGTTTAGCAGTTAAAGCTTATATCAAACCAAAAGAATTTCTAGATTATATTAAAGCGTCTCACGTGCCACTTAATGCACACGGTATGTATGTTTTTCTTATCGCTAGTGAAGAACGTTTAATGAAAAAAATTAATTATCCGGTATTGTCTTCTCTGCGTTCATATTATGATAATCATTTATATACTCAAGCAAACCAAAAATTAATAAAAACTAAAGATTTAATTAGTTCGCCAGGTGTTGTTTATTTGTGTCATGAAAATAACCAAATTTTGCAAAGTGATTATCAAAAATTGCGTGAGTATGAAAAAGATAATTTAATTTATTAATGATGGCCCACTTTGTTTAAAGATACAATTAATAAAGTGATTAAAATTAATGCTGATACTTTTACCCAGCTAAAAATAATCATACCAAAAACCAGCTCTAGTAAATAAGTAAAAATTATTGTGGCAGGAATAATGTAAGAAACTTTAGCGCTTCCCAGTGAATAAATACCGCGTTGAATTAAATAGAGTGGTAGCACAGTAGTCAGGAGTGCTAACACAATAAGATAACTATAATCAATTTGTTTTAATTGTGAAACAAGGCTTGTTGGACTAATCCAGATTGGAATCATGATAGCAGTTACTACAATTAGTAAGTAAAAGCGTACTGACAGTAGCTGAGAGGTAGTGAGCTGAGTATTTTTTTGAAATTTTTCAGACATGGTTAAATAAAATGCACCAGCAATAGTTGCGATTAAACATAAAACTACGCCTAGGTTGTTAAAGTGATTAATGTTAGTGCCGGGATGATGAATATAAATAAAGAAAGTCATAAGGAAAAACAGAATACAGATTAATATAAATTCTTTTTTATTTAAGGTTCGTTTAGTGAAAAATCTAATGATAAAAGTAAAAATAGGAATAAATGACATAAAGATAGCAATAAAGAAAGAAGGAATTATATATTTTAAACTCCAGAGTGTAGCGATCCAATTAACCATAGTCGTGAGATTGATACCAATAAGATTTGGTATGTCTTGTTTAGATTTTTTAAAGATATTTTTTAATTTTGAAAAATTGATACCAGTAAAAAACACTAAGCAGATAAAGAAAATGATTAGAGCAAGAATATAAGGGCTGGTTTGTTGGGTGGTATTATGAATTGCTAGCGTATAGTAGGCTGTAATTAAACAGTAACCGAGTACGGCAAGATAACCCCCAAAACCCTTGAACCCCATGTCTACTCCAAATTAAATATTGCTGAGAGAAACTAGAAGATACTGAATATTTATAAGAAATTCAATTAATTAGGAAAGTTTATGGACTTATAGATTTGATCAAAATAGTTACAAACCATTCAAGATATTATGTTAACAACCCTCATGCTTACTCTTGCTATGCTCGGAAATACTCGTTATCTTTACTTTATGGATGATGGAGTGGTAAATGACTACAAATGATCAGGCTGCTGTTGAGCTTGAAGTAAATGACCAATGCTTAAAGATATTATTTAGTGGTATTCTAAATATCGATACAGTTGCTACTTTATGGGAAAAATGTCTGCAACTGTTTACTACTCATGTTCGTCAGCATTTAATTATTGATGCACAGCGAATTAGTTATTGTGATAGTGCAGGAGTCAGTCTTTTCTTGCAGTTAAAAGAATCTCAATTAGCCAGGAAAGGTCAGTTTGAGTTACTAGGGCTGGCTGATAAATATCAACATTTATTTAATTTAATAGAAAATCTTACTACAAAACCTATCCAATCAGAAAAAATCTCTTTGCCACTTTTAAGTCAAATAGGTAAGTTTACTTTAGAAATACTAACTATAATGCGGCAAAATACACTTTATATTGGAGAGCTTTGTGACGAGCTTTTTAAAAGCTTGTTATCTCCTAGAAGAATTCGTTGGCGAGATGTTTGGCAAACTATAGAAATTGTAGGACCTAATGCTTTGCCTATCGTATTGCTGTTAGGATTTTTGATGGGGCTAATCATGTCTTTTCAATCAGCAGTTCCTTTACAACGTTTTGGGGCGGTAATTTATATTGTAAATATTGTTGGTATTTCTTTAACAAGAGAGCTCGCGCCCTTAATGGTCGCTATTATTTTAGCAGGACGCACAGCTTCTTCGTTTGCGGCCGAAATTGGCACGATGAAGGTAAATCAAGAAATTGATGCTTTATCTACAATGGGACTAAAGCCTTTATTATTTTTAGCAGTGCCAAGGGTTATAGCTGTGATGGTTATGACACCATTATTAAATATTTTTATGATAGTAATAGGATTAATTGGTTGTGCTTTATTTATGATGGGCATTGGCTATTCAGCCGATATATTTATCCAACAAATCCAATCAGCAATTACTATAGGAGATTTATTGGGTGGTTTATTTAAATCAGTGATCTTTGGTTTATTTATAGCAAGTATCGGATGTATGTATGGCCTTCGCACTCGATTTGGTGCGAGTGCGGTAGGTGAATCTACTACGAAAGCGGTTGTTAGTTGTATCATTATGTTGGTAATTGTGGATGGAATTTTCGCCGTATTATTCTATCTGTTGGGTATTTAAATGACTAAGCCAATAGTACAAGTTAAAAGTTTACGTGTCAGTTACTCAGACAGAATAATATTAGATAATATTAATTTCACTGTTCAACCAGGTGAGATATTTGTTGTCTTAGGTGGGTCTGGTTCAGGTAAAACCACGTTGTTAAATCACATGATAGGCTTATATGACCCTATTGCTGGTGAAATTATTCTAGATGGTCAGGATATTGTACAAGCAGAGGGAGAGCAACGTAAAAAAATTCTACGTGATATAGGTGTTATGTTTCAAAGTGGTGCCTTGTTTGGTTCCTTCACTTTGCTTGAAAATGTACGCCTACCTTTGGAAGAGTTAACAGACTTACCCTTAACAGCAGTGAATATGATCGCATTAAACAAGTTAAAATTAGTTGGCCTGGGTAAATTTGCTCATTTTATGCCCGCAGAAATTAGTGGGGGGATGCAAAAACGTGCAGCCATTGCCAGAGCGATGGCGCTTGATCCCAGTATACTGTTCTTAGATGAACCTTCAGCAGGATTAGATCCTATTACTTCAGCAAATCTTGATCAATTAATACTGAGATTAGCAAAAAGTTTAGGGATAACTTTTATTATTGTAACCCATGAGCTTCCTAGTATTGAGGCTATTGCAGATCGAGTTATAATGTTGCATGATGGTAAAATAATTGCGGAAGGGGATCCGAAAACGCTGCGTGATTTAACTGATAATGAATATGTAAGGCAATTTTTTAATAGACGAGCAGGAGAGGAAGCAGAAAAAAATGAGGCAACATGAGGAAGCCCGCTATTTTAAAATAGGGTTATTTGTTTTTATAGCAATCTTATTGCTTATTGTTTTAATAGTGCTATTTTCAAGTGCTAAGCTTTTTACTGGCAATATGTATGCTGAAACTTATTTTAATGAGTCAGTCGAAGGATTAACAGTTGGTTCGCCTGTCAAATATCGAGGTATTACAGTTGGTAAAGTTAAACAGATAACTTTCGTGACTAATGTCTACGATGTTGCTAGTAATAGTAATTATGGCCGTTACATTTATGTCTTATTTTCTATAAATACTGATTTTCTAAAAAATATTAATGCAGAAGAATTAGGACCTTTTCTTGAAAATGAAATTAAGGCTGGTTTACGAGCCAAATTAACTTTACAAGACTTAACAGGAAATGCTTATTTGGCAATTAATTTTATGAATCCTAAACAAAATCCAGTCTTACCTATTAACTGGAAGCCTAAGTATATCTATATTCCTTCTACTCCCAGTGTACTTTCTTTGGTTGCTGATAATATTGAAGGTATTTTGAATAATTTACAAGGTGTCGATTTTCAAAGATTTTTTGATAACGTTGAATTACTGGCTGCTACTACCAATACTACTATGCAAGGTGTTAATTCTATTTTAAGCCGTTCACAAAATAGCCTTGTAGCCACTAGTCAGAATATGGAAACATTAACCAATACTTTGCAACAATTAGTGACTGAGCTGAAGGCAAACCCTTCTAGTATTTTATTTGATAAACCGCCGGTAGTGGATCCGTCAAAATTATGAAGAAACTCAACGTTAAAATTTTAGTTGTTATTGTAACCATTCTGTTGTCTGGTTGTTTTGCTGGCAAGACCATGCCGCAAAATCAATATTTATTTGCAGTTAATTATCCTTCGCAGTCAACTGCTGCAGTAAATAAAGTTGCTATTGAAATTAAACCATTAGTATCTTTACCACAGTTTACTTCTAATGAATTTTTGTATCGCTTATCTACCTATAATTATATAACAGATTATTACAATGAATTTTTAGTGCCGGCTAGCCAACAAATTACAAATGTTTCAGTGGAATTTTTATCAAGACAAGGTTGGACAAGCTATATTAAGAGTGATACATCTCCTTACCAGCAGGCTGATTATGTTTTAATGGGAACAATAGTAGGGCTTTATGCAGATTATCGAATTTCTTCTCAGCCTAAAGCAATATTAGCTATTCACTATGTTTTCTATAAAGACAAAAAAGATCGTAATCATATTTTACTTGATAAAGTTTATACCCAGGCGGTTCCTTTACAAGCCAAGTCGACCCAAGCTCTAATTACTGCTTGGAATGCAGGGTTAACTACTATTATGTA
>Ga0155558_127_pt1 | contig 125385 bp, 113 predicted proteins | sample RifCSPhighO2_12_FD_107215 | JGI IMG/M metagenome (GOLD analysis project Ga0155558, IMG submission 107215) | Gammaproteobacteria bacterium RIFCSPHIGHO2_12_FULL_35_23
TCATCGCGTAAGTAAATGACTCGCTTACCCAGCCTTGCCCAACGAGGCCCAGGTGTCCTTTGACCCACCAGGCCATCCATACGATCCTTGCGCAAATAGGATACTGACATACCGATGTATTGTGCCGCTGATTTTTTGTTTAATGCTCTTGATTGATTTTCTTGGTTCATGACAAAACCTCTTCTTTTAATTGGTTAATAAAGATTTTGGTGATGAAATAACAAGGCGTGTTTACAATTCGCTAGGCTAAGACATAAGGTATTGATTTTCGAGAAGCGGAGCGGAGTTGACACGGTAGTCAATGAGCAACGCATCGCAGAAAATCAGCAGCTTAAGGCCAGCATAGTAGAATTGTAAACACGCCCTAAAAATAGCGTCGCAGAGGAATCACAGCGCGAGTATAGTAAACGCGGCAATAAATGCCGCATGAGTTATAAGAAAACTAAAACAAGCTGCTTCAAAAATAATGGAGGCGAGCAAGCAAACACCATCACCGGTTTATCGTCTCATGACCTTATGTTTGCTCTAAAAGCCCATTTGCCTTAAAAACAAACCTTGCGATTTGTCTAGTTAAAGAATCTGTATTGCTACAGACAGTAGTAGTTTAGTTATAGTTTTGTCAGTGAAGTTGGTAGAGCTTTCGCCCTATCCAATGCTTCCCTTTCTGACATTACTCATGGTAAGTCGATTTCGCTAAACCATGTGCTTTCACTTGTTGACGAATATCGCCTGGTTCCGTGTAATGCCTCTTCACTGCGTTCGCCCACTTTGGCTTAACTTGATGAAGCTTGTTAATCAAGCCATCCACCAACTCAGCCTCATAAGGCCAACGAACACCTTGCCAACTGCTGGAGACTCTCACCTCCCCCAACGTTGCCAAGGTATGCAGTGCATTTGAACCAGAAACCTCATTCATCTCATAGCGTGTTAACGCACCCCAAGTCACCAAGACTTTCTCTAATGAACTGACCCCAGAAAAGTAGACACTAATTTGTTAAACTAACGAAGATAAACAAAGAGGTGTTTAAAGATGTCGAGACAGGTAAGAAAATATACACAGGAATTTAAATTAGAAGCGGTAAACCTTGCTTTAAAATCCCCCCGTATTAGCGAAACAGCCAAAGGATTAGGTATTCCTTCTGCTACCTTACATACTTGGATAAATAATTTAAAAGGAAAATCCGTTGTAGGTGAAAAAGAAAGCCCTAAAGAAATGGGGGCTTTAATTGAAGAAAACCGTCGTTTGCAAAAAGAATTAGCCCAAATTAAAGAGGAAAAAGACATACTAAAAAAGGCGGCGGCATACTTTGCTCAACACCAAAAGTAAAATATGCATTTATTAAAAATCATCAAGCTAAATTTAGTATAAAGAGGATGTGTCATATGTTAAAAGTAGAGCGGGGTAGTTATTATGCCTGGCTTAATAGAACGCCAAGTTGTCGTGAATTGGCTAATGAACTCTTGGATAAAAAAATTGTATCTTTATTTGAAATGCATAAACATCGTTATGGCGTCAGGCGGATAACTGATGAGTTGCACAGTCAGGGTGAAACATGCGGTAAAAATAGAGTGGCGTGTCGAATGAAAAAACTGGGATTGCAGGCAAAAGCAAAAAAGAAATTTAAAGTGACGACCGATTCTGAGCATGCTTTACCAATCGCCTCTAATTTACTTAATAGAGACTTTAGCGCTACTGCCCCTAATCAGAAATGGGTGGGGGATATTTCTTATGTGCATACAGGAGAAGGCTGGCTTTATTTAGCCGGCATTATTGATCTTTCTTCACGATCCGTAATTGGTTAGTCTTTACAGCCTCGCATGACACGAGAATTAATTTGCAATGCATTAATGATGGCTTTGCGGTGCCGAGGATTTCCTCGTGATGTCATGGTGCATTCTGACCGTAGTAGCCAATACTGTTCTCACGATTATCAGCAAATACTACGCCGCTATGGCTTAATTTGCAGCATGAGCCGTAAGGGAAACTGCTGGGATAATGCGGTGGCAGAAAGCTTTTTTCATACGTTAAAAACAGAATTAATTTATTCTGAGCAGTACGCTACCAGAGAAATCGCTAAACAAAGTATTTTCCAATACATTGAAGTGTATTACAATCGGATGCGTCGACATTCTGCAATTGGTTCAATTGCTCCAGTAGCTTTTGAAAACCGTTACAAAATGCTCGCATAAGCGTGTCTACTAAAATGGGGATAGATCTGTTTTTAATTTTCTCTTTCTCACTCTAACTTTTTCTTTGATGCTATTGATTTCTTCTCTTCTTCCATGATGGAAAAAAAGGACCGAGATTAATGATAAAATCATAAGCCATTAACAAGGCGCCGATAGCAAACAATATATCGCCAGGCATACGTAACCATTGCCAGAGCAATGTTGTATTGTAAAACTGCATACTTCTTGCATAAGCCAAACCATGTTCATAAACGGCTATAAGTTGCATCCATCCAATCGGAAAAAAATTTAATGCTATCCATAATACAACTCCGATATTGTAAAACCAAAAAGCCCACAACCCTAAACGATCACTCCAGGTATTTGTATTTCCTGCGGCATAGCGTAAACAAAAATAAATTAGTCCTATTGCTAATAAACCAAATGCACCAAACAGTGCAGTGTGCGCATGATTAAGTGTTAAAAAAGTAGCGTGTTCATAATAATTAATGAGCGGGGCATTAATGGTTCCACCACCAAACACACCTGCGCCAACAAAATTCCAAAAAGCAGAGCCAATAATATAAGTGTAGGCTAAACGGTAAGGGAAGTTTTTCTGCTTTTTAATAAGTTGTCGTTGTTCAATAGCTTCGATAATAAGCAATACTAGCGGTAACACTTCAATAAAAGAAAACATACTCCCTAAAGATAACCACATATTGGGTTCGCCAACCCAGTACCAATGATGGCCGGTCCCCAAAACGCCGCCTAAGAAAATTAAAATGGTTTCAAAAAATACGGTGCGTTCTGCTAAACGGCGCGAAACAAGACCAATAGCCATTAATAAGTAGGCAGAAATGCAGACAGCAAAAAATTCGAATGACTGCTCCACCCATAAATGAACTACCCACCAACGCCAGAAATCAGTAATAGTAAAAGATTTTTCAATGCCAGTTAAAGGAATCATACCAAACCAATAAAGCACGGCAATATTAATTGTGCTGGCCCAAAATAAGTGTTCCATGCGAATTCTGCCTGACCAGAATTCACGCGTTGTGATTTTTAAACGCTCGAAACTTGGCCATAACCCTCGAAACACCATGATGCTCCATAAAATAAGTCCAGCTGCAAACCCAATCTGCCATAATCGGCCTAGCTGCAAGTAAGATAATCCCTGATTCCCAAGCCAAAACCAGTTCTTGCTGATAACACTCGTAATACCTAAATAATTACCCATGAGAGCACCGACCACGACGACCATAGTCACCCAAAATAAAAAGCTAACTAAAAAGCCTTGGCCTTTTGCTTCTTTTCCGCTTATTAATGGCGCCAAAAAAAGTGCCGAAGCAATCCAAGATAATCCGATCCAAACGATAGGCGTTTGAATATGCACGTCGCGAAGGAAATTAAAGGGTAAAAAAACATTAAAATTGATTCCATAAAAACTTACACGGTCAGAATAATCATGTGCCATAATAACGCCAGTCAAAATCTGCAGCAGAAATATCAATGCCACAGCAATAAAATACCAACCTACTTTTTTTTGGCTTGCTAAAAGCGGGTTAAAATCTGCAAAAATAAGTGTTTTTGGCACATCATCAGCCCCGCTTAAATAACGATGATAAATATAGAGGACGGCACCAAACCCAAAAAAAACAAAACAATAGGAAACCCAAGTCCAAAAAAAAGTGGCTGTTGTTGGGATGTTTCCTACTAATGGTTCGTAGGGCCAATTATTTGTATAAGAATAATTTTTATCTGGTCGATGAGCAACTGTTGTGAGTGATGAATAAATAAAAAAGTCCGCAACTTGTCTGGCACTTTCTGGCGTTAAAGAAGAAGCTTTTGTCCATCCCTTGGTGAAATCATTTTTTAGTAATGACTCACCAATATTTAATTGAAGCTCATTAATTGCAGATGATAGCGCTTGAGGTAGAATTACATTTTTATCCGTTAATGGAATATGCTGTAAAATTTCTTGCATTTTTTTTCTGACAACGAATCGATTTCCTTCAGACAATTGCGAAAAAGATAAATGAAATTGTTGCTTTGCAAGATTATTTTCTGTCAGTTTGCCAAGCTGAACCAAATACTCAGCAGTATAATCTTCTCCGAAATAAGAACCCATGCCATATAAGCTGCCATAATCCATGAGATCTGCTTGTTGAAAACCTGCTTTTCCTACATCAATATCGGCTTGTGTAAAAAGGACGCTGCCATTTGGCGATAAAAATTGTTCTGGTTGAGGTGGTACTTGTTGATAAGTAGTATAAGTTCCCAAAATAAGTGCAGCAAAGCACAATACTGCTGTGAACAATAAAATCCATTTCAAATAGTTTGAAATATTATCAGAATTTTCAGAATACATATTCTTGTCCTTAGATTGAGATGCAGAATCCATCAAAAAAATATTTTTATCCGTCCCAAAAAACGAGAGTTTTATGAACTATCTTGATTTGATTTTAGTGCTAAACTAACATCCCAATTTTGGTTTAAGATACTGGTTTTTGAAATCTAAGTCTACTGAATTATCAAGGCGTCCACATCAAAAGTTGAATAATTTAGCAAATATCTTCATTAAATACGTCTCACTCCAGCTAGCCACCTTCCGTTTTGTCTTTAAACTGGTCTTATGAACGGTGTCTTGTTTAAGCACATTTAAAATCATCCGTCTTATGATCGCTAAATTTTCTGTTGCATAGCCTATCCTTGCTCTCAGTTTATGAAACGCCGCGTTGCCAATGCAAATTATTCTCATTTACTCTTTGCTGGTTACGCCCTGAATATAGCGCTCGGATTCCACCATTCCTATACTATTTAAACCAGCCCGTTCCTCTTTTTTATACAACCAATCAATCTTTGACGTAATCCAGTATCGCCTTGTCTCTATTCGTTCATGGCCTTTCTCTGTTGTTTCATAATAATCGTAGGGTGTTGTTTTAAATTTATGAACCCTTTTTGTTTCAAGAAATAATTTAATATTTTCATGAAGCTGGCCTTGATTACCCTTCAGCGAAATAACATAGCTTCCTTTATGCGTAATAATTTTTTCTACAATTTTTTCTGACATCCCATTGCATCCAATATGACTGTACATCCTTTTAAAACAAGTGCATCAAGCAATTCTGGAATGGCTGTAATTTCATTTGATTTATCTTGTGTTCTAACTTGTGCTAGTACTAATCCTTGTTCAGTTGCAAATACACTAACAAGATGAATAGCTGCTTTTCCATAACGATTATCGTGACTATTGCGCAATCGCTTTTCATCTGCGTATTCCGATCGGAATACGCATTCAGTAATCTGTGTTACCGATGTCTTCGGTATAATCTTTAACCCATATTTCCGGTACGGACATTGAATAGATAATAAAACTAAAAGTTTTTCACGCTTTCCAGTTTAGTGAGCCCTGCCCCACATCCAGTTTGCAACTATTTGTTTAAATTATGTTTTTATAAAATGTGTAAAATTTAATCAATTGACAAATCCATGCCTTGAACTACCTTTATTTATAACGACTCACTTTTAGAGGGACCTACCATGAACATTTCTGCAAATGAATTTAATATGCCTGTCCCGCGCTGGATGAAAGCTTATCCAACAGGCCCTTACCGTTTTATTAATCGAGAATTTTTTATTATTGCTTATGAATCAGATCCCAAAATTTTACAAGCAATTTTACCTCCTTGCTTAGAGCTAATTGAACCTGTAGTAAAATATGAATTTATTCGCATGCCTGACTCAACTGGATTTGGTGATTATACTGAATCAGGCCAAGTCATTCCAGTTAGATATAAAGAAGAAGAGGGCACCTTTACAATTGCCATGTTCCTTGACTGCCATGCTCCGATTGCAGGGGGACGAGAAATCTGGGGCTTTCCAAAAAAATTAGCTAAACCAAAATTATTTGTTGATGAAGATACGCTCATTGGTACTTTAGATTATGGTTGCATCCGCATTGCTACAGCAACAATGGGTTATAAACACCACACTTTAAATAATGACACAATTTTAACAACCATGAAAAAACCCATTTTTTTATTAAAAAATATACCCGGTGTTGACGGCAAACCTGCTATCAATCAACTTACTAAAACCTATTTAACTGATATTAAGATTAAAGGAGCTTGGAGTGGTCCCGGTGCTTTAGAATTACACCCTCATGCGCTAGCACCTGTCGCTGAGTTACCAATTAAAAAATTTGTTTCTGCCGTACATTTTATTACCGATCTAACTTTACCGTATGGCGAAGTTGTCGAAGATTTTTTAAATAAAAAATAAGGAATATTTATATGAAATCGCAAAAATTAAAAAACAAAGTCGCACTCATTACAGGTGCAGCAAGTGGTATTGGTAAAGCTATAGCAGAATTGTATGCACAAGAAGGTGCTAAAGTTGTCATTGCAGATTTAAATATTCAACAAGCAGAAATTAGTGCTAAAAATATTAAAGCATCTGGCGGAGAAGCCCTCGCTGTTAGTATGAATGTTACTGATGAACAACAAGTTAATCAGAGTGTACAGCAAGCTATTCAAACCTATGGTGGAATTGATATCCTGGTAAGTAATGCAGGTATCCAAATTATTTCTCCAATAGATGAACTATCCTATGCTGATTGGAAAAAAATGTTAGCCATTCATTTAGATGGAGCTTTTCTTACAACTCGAGTCTGTTTAAAAGACATGTACAAACGCGGTAAAGGAGGCTCTATAATTTATATGGGTTCTGTTCACTCTAAAGAGGCTTCATTATTGAAAGCTCCCTATGTTACTGCAAAGCATGGCTTAAGTGGTTTGTGCAGAGTTGTAGCAAAAGAAGGCGCTAAACATGGTGTTCGCGCCAATTTAATTTGTCCTGGATTTGTTCGCACCCCTCTAGTAGACAAACAAATTCCTGAACAAGCAAAAACTTTAGGTATTAGTGAAGAAGAGGTTATTAAAAAAGTTTTACTCAAAGATACTGTTGATGGAGAGTTTACTACTGTAAAAGATGTGGCTGAAGTCGCCTTGTTTTTAGCCTCATTTGAATCTAATGCTTTAAATGGACAGTCTATAGTAGTCAGCCATGGCTGGTACATGAATTAATTTTTAAAAAGAGAGTTGATTATGAAAAAAGGACCGTTAAATAATATCGTTGTATTAGATCTGACACGAGCCGTATCAGGCCCTTATTGTACCATGATGCTATACAATCTTGGTGCAACAATCATTAAAATAGAGCATCCTGGTAATGGCGATGATACTCGTGGCTTAGGACCTTTTATAGAGAAAATTTCCTCTTATAACGCTATTTTCAACTATGGCAAAAAAAGCATAGCCCTAGATCTTAAAAACGAAGCAGACAGAAAAATATTTGAAGAGCTTTTACCAAAAGTAGATGTGCTTGTCGAAAACTTCCGTCCAGGCTTTATGGAAAAATTTGGTTATGGTTGGGAAGCTTTACATAAAAAATATCCCCAATTAATTTATGCTGCTATTTCTGGCTATGGCCAAACAGGGCCTATCGCTACTCATGCATGTTATGACCTTGTGGCTCAAGGTATCTGCGGCATTATGATGTTAACTGGCCACTCGGAAAATGAACCCACTAAAGTAGGTACTGAAATTGCTGACGTGTTAAGTGGCATTTTTACTGCTTTTGGAATTAATACCGCTCTTTTTCATAGAGAAAGAACTGGCGAGGGTAGTCTGGTCGATGTCGCCATGTTAGACTGTATGCTTTCTTTATTATATAGCGCTGTTGATCGCTACACTGCCACCCATGAAATACCTCATGCTATTGGTAATCGACATCCTATTGCTGCACCTTTTGATACTTTCTACGCTAAAGATAGACCACTCAATATTGCTGTAGCTAATGATAATTTGTTTCGTAAATTGTGCGGTGTTTTAAAGCGACCAGAGTTGGCTGATGATGAGCGTTTTGCAACCATCCCTGCTCGTACTAAAAATCGCGTAGCGCTTACAAATATCATGGCCGAGATCTTAAAAACCAAAAATGCTACAGAATGGCTAGAAGATCTTGTCAAAGCTGGTATTCCTGCTGGCAGAATTTATACCCTAAAAGAAACTCTAGATTTTCCACAATTAATTCATCGAAAAATGGTTCATCGGTTTAAAGGGGATTATATGCCAACTATTCGCTTTCCCGGTAATCCATTAAAACTTTCTTGCTTAGAAGATTTAACAGAAAATGAGAAAGCGCCAGCCTTAGATGAAAATCGTCAAGAGATCTTAAACTTTATAAAAACTGGCAAGTGGTTAAGGGAGTAAATAATATGAATGCACCTGTATTAGTTGAAACAAAAGAAAATGGTGTCAATATAGTTACCATGAATCGTCCTGAATATGCAAACGCCTCTAAACCAGAACTATGCTTAGCACTAGCTGAAACTTTACAAAAATTAAATCAAGATAAAACAGTAAAAGTCATTGTGCTAACAGGCTCGGGGCATTTCTTTTCTGCTGGTGGAGATGTCAAAGCTATGAAAGAACGTACCGACATGTTTGCAGGCTCTCCTAACGATATTCGTAATTCGTATCGTAATATTATTCACAAAGTCCAACTAACCATCTACAACCTTGATGTCCCTATCATAGCTGCCGTCAATGGTGCAGCAGCTGGCGCAGGTAATGATTTAGTTGCTGTCTGCGATATTGCTATTGCCTCAGAAAAAGCTAAATTTCAAGAAACATTTGTGACAATTGGCCTAATTTCTGGAGATGGCGGCTCCTGGTTATTACCTCGAGTTATCGGTCGCAGCAATGCTTTTTTAATGGCTTATACAGGAGAATGGTTTAGTGCAGAACAAGTAAAAGAGATGGGCTTGGTTTGGAAAGTTGTCCCTCATGATAAATTAATGGAAGAAACTTTAGCACTAGCCGATAGCATCGCAGCCAATCCTAATGGTACAGTTCGAGCAACAAGGCGCTTAATTTTAGAGAGTGGGCAAGCTAGCTTTGAAGCCTCATTAGATCTTTGTGCTTCAATTCAAGGGGGTTTACATTATACTGAAGGCCATCAACAGGCACTTGATCACCTGTTAGCCAAATTAGCTAAAAAGAAATAACTTAAAGAGTTTTATGATGTTAAACCAAAAAACCATTTTTCATAGTCCTGATGCCGTACACCTATGGCATCAAGGTGATGATATTGCTATTTTAAGTTTTGAAAGCAAAGCTAATTGTGCTAGCCCAGCTGTTTTAGAAGGTATTCATCAAACCATTGCCGAAGTTGAAAAAAATTATCAAGCTCTGGTCATCTGGCAGCCTAATGATAAATTTTTTTGTGTAGGAGCAGATTTAGCAGCAGTCAGTCAATGGGTAAAAGATACAAATATTACAGCTATTTCTCAATATTTAACTAAATTTCAACAGACTTCCCTATTACTTCGCTATTGTAAAATTCCAGTAATTGCTGCAGTAAAGGGTTATGCATTAGGTGGTGGCTGCGAACTGATAATGCATTGTGACCAAGTGATTGTCAGTCAAACAAGTCGTATTGGATTAGTTGAAGCAGCAATTGGGCTTGTTCCTTCTGGCTCAGGCACTAAAGAAATGATTGTCAGAGCTTGCAAAGACTCTAATCATGCAGTAACCCTCTTACAGCATTTTTTACAAATTTCACAAGGCTTAATTTCAAAAGATGCCGAACAAGCAAAAAGCTTTCATTATCTACGCCACTCAGATTTAATCATTGCTGAAGGAGTAGATATATTAGCTCAAGCCAAACTACTAGCAAAAAAACTATCTACAAATTATTGTCCTCCACAAAAACTTACTATTCCTAAAATGGAAATGACACAAAAAGAAATTTTCATAAAAGCTTATCAACAAAAAAATCCTCAAGCCTCAGAATATGATAATTTTATTTGCGAACAAATTTTAACTATCTTCTTCCCTTCTACTAAGGACAATAAGGCATTTTTCTCTGAAGAAGAGTTATTAACCTATGAATTAAATGCTTTTATGAATTTAGTCACAACACCTAAAACTATAGAACGCATCCAATATACTTTAAATACTGGAAAACATTTACATAATTAGTTTTATAGAACACTTATTTATGTTGACTAAATTAATGGCGTGCTAAATAGCGTTTAATTATAAACAATAACCCTATATTAATGACAATTAAGAATGATGCTACCCACATCACCCAATGAAAAGCATAGAGAAAAGCGTTACTTGCTAATATCAAAAAGATATTAGCCCTTGCTCCAAAAACATCTATTAAGCTATTTAAAGGACGAGCACCATGCGCTGCTAACAATAGCTGATGTTGTTGTATAGCAGTAAGCATCCAATGCTGAGTAACAATACTATTAACAATATACTGTGCAGAAATGCCAGTAATTACCACACCTGTTAAAGCAATAAATACAGCAGATCCTAAAAAGCCTAAAGTATAATAAACGCCCGTACCACTACCCAAACGATCTTCAGGTAAAGCATGAATTGCTAAAGTGGTCATATTAGCTCCTGTTGCCATATTTAAGCCAACAAAAACTAAGGGAGGAATTAATAGCCATAATTTTTGAGAAACTCCCATGAAGCCAAACCATAAACAACCAACCAATAAACAAAATAAGCCGACTAAAATCAACCAAAATACACCATAACGATCAGCTAGGCCTCCAGCAAACATGGATAACACCCCATAAACCAAAGTCATAGTTAATAAAATATTCCCAGCAGCAATAGAAGAAAAACTTGAAATATTGATTAAATAAATTCCCAAAATAAATAAAAAGATATAAACAATACCTTGGGTACAAAAACGCATAATGCAGATAATAGTAAAAATGTGATCTTCTTTAAGAATTTTCAAATCTAAAATAGGATGAATTTGTCTTAATTCATACCAATAAAAGCAACCTAAGAACAATATGACTAACATTAATAATACCCAAAAAATAGCGCTATTAAATCCCCAATGATTCAATTGATTAAAAAGAGTTATAAGTAAAATTAAACTGACTGTTAACAGTAAGATTCCAACGTAATCAATTTTGTGAAGCTTAATAGTACCCTTAGGAATTAGTAGCGCAGCTAAAATAAAACTAAATAAACAAATTGGAACATTTAACCAAAATAACCAAGACCAATTTAAATAATGTAAAACTATTCCACCTAAAACAGGTCCAATCGCTATAGATAAACCGCTAATTGAACTCATTAATCCAATAATTAAACCTTTATACTTATCTGCAAAGAGATTTTTGGCAATGGTCATAGACATTGGTAAGCTAAAAGCAAATCCAATACCTTGAATAAAGCGTTCGATCGTAATGACCAATACACTATCGGCAAAACCTATTGCTAAAGTGGATATCATAAAAATAAAGGTACCTAATAATAAGGCATATTTATGAGTAATAATGTCGCCAATACTACCAGCAGGGATCATTAATGACGCCGCTGCTAATAAATAAATAGTTATAATCCATTGTACCCCTGTTAAACTAGTATTAAGACTTTGAGCAATCGCAGGCAATCCTAAATTGACAATACTAATATCTAATGAACCAGCAAAATTCATTAATGCTACAGCAAAAAAAATAAAATAACGGTTTATAGGTACCATAAAATTGCTCAAAATAATATCGATTTATAATTAAAACGCATATTTAAAAAAATGTAAATGACTATTTAATGATGGTGATGTAGCCTTAAAAAATTTGGACATACCTTAATCTATACTAGTATAATTGTTTTAATTTCATTGGTCTCAAAGGAAAAAACTTGCTTAATTTAGAAAACTTTTCTTTACACTACCCTACTATGCGTATAGGTCGTTTTGTTTTAAAAGCAGGTGAAAAAATTCCGCTTCATATTCATGCAGGTCAATTTGGTTTAGCTTATTTACTTTCCGGAAAATGCAATATAAGTACCTATCTTGTTGCTGAAACTGGCCATGAATTTCATTTAACACTTGATAAAAAGCAAATATTAACTGCTCACACTTATTCCATCTTAACACCAAAAGTCAACGCGCATCAAATTGAAGTAATTGAAGAATGCGTTTTTTTAGATATTTTTGCACCAGGTAAAGCTGAAGGTAAGCTGTCAGATTTTTTAGAAATAATTCAAGAAAAGAAAAATGGCGCCCAGCTTGTTGCGAGGAAAATTCCCTTGGAAAAAGTAGTATTACCACAATCTTTATTAAATAATATTGATAATTACCTAGCAGTTGTCTAAAAGTGTTGCCTAAATTTTAATCTTTTAACCTGTGTTTATATTTAATAACAATTTATTCAAAGAAATCAGCAATAACTGATATAATATTGTAGTAAATATCAATTATACTATCTGTTAACTACACAAATTAATTTGATAAATATGAATAGATTTAATATAAATGACTCTCTACAAAAAGAAATTGAACAAGCAATTCATGATATCAGTACGCCTCTCGCCACAATTAAAATGGGTATTATTTTTGCAAGTAATTATTTACAAAACGAACAAGACAATAAATTAGATCCTAGTGATATTAAAAAAGCTCTGCACAATGCCTTAACTAGTACTGAAACTATTAGCAGTTTATTACGTGATCTGAGAACAAAAATTAATAAATAAATTAAAATGGCGGATTTTTATCTATCACGGCTTTAAGCCATTCACAATGAGCAAATTTTTCTTTACTTTCACCTGTACAAAGGAATAAATTCTTAAATCCAACCTCTGCTAGTAACTTTGCAAACTCTTCACCTTTGATGTATTTATCAACATTCGAATCTATATAAATAAAAGTATTTTTAGGGTAAAAGAAAATTTTTAATCTTGCTTCTGCAATTGAAAGAAAATATTCAAACGAAAGTTGTTTAAATTTGGCTGTCAATTCCCAGGTTTCACATAACAGTTTGCTATCGTCAATTAAAATATACTGTGGACTTTGAGTTACTATTTTTATATTTACATAAGAGGCAAAATTCTTGGAAATTATCTTAATGCCTAATTTCTCAGCTTTTTCACTAATTGCATGCTCAGAATAATGGCTAGTTACCAAATAGCAGGGGCCTTTACTCATTAACCGCTTAATTAAATCTATTCCATTTAGTTCATAGCCTATAAACTCATAATCTACTAAGAAAATAAGCTTTTGATCTTTTTCAAAATGATAAGTTAAAGCAATTTCTGGCTCATGAAAATTGAGTAACTGAATATTATTTTGCTGAAGAATGTTAGCAAATCTTTGCTTCCAAAGGTTATGAATTGAGCAGTCATCATCAATAATTATAATAATTGAATCAGACGCTAAATAAATGCTGCTGGTGACCCATGAGGGTGGGGGGCAAACTGGCAAATAAAGCGTAACTGTAGTCCCAACATTAATAGTGGAATCAACAATTAAATCTCCTTGCCAATTTTCAAGATTCCTTTTAGCACTAGACAAGCCTATGCCAGAACCCTGCTTCTTGTTAGTCACTCCACCGATCAATATTTTTGGCAGCAGCTCTTTTGCTATACCACAACCATTATCTTTTATTATTATTTTAATCTTTCCAGATTCGTTTTCCTGAATGATTTCTATTTTGCCCTCTAAATCTACAGCTTCAATAGCATTATCAATTAAATTTGAGACTGTTTGTTTAAACAGGCTCTGATTAACTAATGCAAAATCACAATAAGAATCTTGATTACTATGATAGTTTATTTCATGGCGCCTAAATTGGGCTCGCTTTTCTGCTATAACTTCCGCCATTAATTCTGCTGGTTGTTCTATAGTTAAAGTTGTAGTAGGTATACTGTTCTTATGCTGAGTTAATAAATTATTAGCAATATCTTCAATCCGTTGAGTTGCTTTTCTAATTAACACCCGCTCGTTTTCAGGTAGGTTAACAATGCTTTTTAAATATTCTCTAAATGCAGCTAAAGGGCTCCTAATATCATGGGCAATTTGCGTAGCCAGCTCATATAAAGCCGCTTTTTTATCATACTTAATTCTTTGTTCAAACTCATCCCTAAGTTTATGTAATAAATTATCAACAGCTGCTTGAATTTCGTTTATCTCTTCTGGTGCCTGTTTAATAAGGCCAATATTAACTGTTTTATCAACTGGGGTTTGGGAAACAATTGAGATCTTTTCTTTTAAGATAAGCAAAGGTCTTATTAATTTATTATTGAAAATCATTCTTATCCAGAAAATAGTCAAAAAGATGGTTATAAAAGAGATTAAAATTAAGGTTATAAAATAGCTAGTATAAAATAACGGCGTATGATAACTATCCAGACCGATGATAATACCTAGTTTAATAGGCTTATTAACCACTCTAAACAAGGTGTGCTTACCAATAATAGGCTCGCAAAAAACTCGATAAGCTTTACCTTTAAACTCAATTTTCTTTAAAATAATTTGTTTACAATTTGCTGTTACTACGCCTTCTTTAAAGAGCGAATTAATACTATTTGCTAAACTATAATCTTTTAATAGTACATTACTATCATTACTAATGACTGCGAGATATTGATTATCATCAGAGGCCCAGGCAAGTGTTTGCAGCGTTTGTCCTGTATCAGAAATAGCAAGCGAAGGAGCAACCAACTTGGCAACTGTTTCTAAAATTTTTATAAAATTTTTACTGACTTCACTTTGTACATTTTTATAATTAAAATAAAGAGAAATTAGAAACACAATAATAAATACGCTCGTCCCAGAAATCACAACTGAACGACGAATTAAATTGGTAATACTTTGACTCTTAGTCTTTATTGGTTTATCCACCGTACATGCCCCAAATAATAATCATTAATTGAACCCTGGCCCATACCTGGTGTTTTTAATTTGTTGCTTATAAAAACTCTTTCATTAGGAATAGTTAAAACCGGCAATATTAAGCACTGGTTATTAATTTTATTAATAATATTTCGATAATCTACCACTCTTTCTTGGATATCTTGAATATCTTGACTTGCTTCAATTTGTTTAGCAAATTGATCATCGTATATCCCAGAAAAATTAATGTATTTCTCTGAAAATAATAAGATAAATTCATAGGCATCTAGATAATTTGATTTCAAATCAAATGCAAAAAAATCACAATTACTTCTTGCAAAGGTAATACCAAACTGCTGATCATTAGTAATCGTATTAATTTGTACATTAGGAAACTGCTCTTTAAGAGCAGCAACAAATGCTGACCTATATTGCTCAGGAATAGCAACCGTTAAATAAGCAATACAGACTTTATTTAATTTAGGCGGTACTACCTTACTATATTTATTTCTTATATTCTGTATAAAGGTAGCATTTGGATCATACCCTAAAATACCAGAAGGAATAAAGTCATTAGCAGGTTTCGCAATGTTTCCATAACTTTGCAATACTTTTTGAGTATCAAAATGAGCTAAAAAGCTACATCTAGCTGATAAACTTTGCCAAGGCTGTTTAGTCGCATTAATGCCTATATAAATCTGGCTAGGGTCAAAAATATCTATCCTTTGAAATCCCTTTAAGGACTCAGGAGATCCATCGACCGCCATATCAATAATACTATAATTACTCACCTCAGATTGATTAATTTCATTATTAGCAATAAGAAAAAACTTAACAGGGATATCATCTGGGTTATTCGGTTTAATAAAAATATACCCTGGGGTATTTTGGGTAACATAATATCCTCCACAACCCATAGGATATTTCCACAAAGAAGAATCTTGCTCAGCTTTTTCTATAAAAGATTTTTTAAAAATGGAATAGTTAGGCGAAGCTAGCACTTTCAAAAACTCCGGTGTTGGTTTTGATAAAGTAAAAATTAGCTCTTGATTATTCACCACCTCTATATTTTTTATCCATGAAAAAATATTCAATAGAACCTGACGAGATTGTCGTAAAAAATCAAAAGAAGCTGCCACATCTTCTGCGGTAACAGGTGAACCATCTTGAAAATGACTCTTATTATTTAATATAACTTCAATTTTATCCGTGGAAATGTATTGAATAGACTTCGCAGCCTCTAGCTCTGAAGCCCCTCCTTTAAACCTTACCAACTGACAATTAATTTGTCTTGATACCCATAATGCTGATCTATCTTGTACCCCTGTTGGATTCAATGATAATGTAGCTGCATGGAGAGGAATATTTAAAACATTATCTGCCAGCCCCACTCCCAAACAGCTAACTAGCAAACTTAAAATTAACCCTACTTTTAAAATTTTTTCCATACAATGCCTTCTTTAATAACCTTAGCCGGATTACCCGCTACGATGGTATTAGGAGGTACCTCTTTTGTTACTACTGAATTAGGTGCTATCATTGATCCACTACCAACTCTGACGCCTTTTAAAATAGTAACATTAAACCCTGTCCAAACATTATCTTCAATAACGATGGGATCTGAGGCACCTCCATAGCTATTCTTATCATCACCTATAGCATTTTGGTCTTGATAAATAGGATGACCATCATAATCCATAATATAGCAATCAAACCCTATCATTACACCGCTACCAATTACTAAACTACTTTTGGTATTCACCAAAGTATTATGTCCAATATAACTATTCATACCTATCGTTAAGCTCTGATTCGGCCAAATGCTAATATAACAACCTGGTGTAATCATGCTATTGGGCTCACAGATTAACCGTGAATTTTCTTGCAAACGTAAGCGAGTACATTGTCTTGCTGGATGATTTAAAAAACGCCAGTAGGGAGGCAATCCAATATTAGCTGCCTTGAGATAGAAAGGATTCACTGCATGCCCTAAAGCAACTTGTTTAGTATTATTTTTTAAATAAATGGCGGCTCTAGCTTCAATTTGTATATCAACCTGGCTACCTATAATTAAAGGATAAGAATCTTCCCTATAGACATTGCCCTTAAGTGCTTGATAATAACCTCGCCATAATCCTAAATATGATTTTAAACGATATTTAGTATCCAATAGCACGATTTTACCGTTTTGGGGAAGTAGTCTGTTTTTAAACTCAAAACATTGGTTAGCAACTGTTTTCATAAAGAAGTCCTTGCAGTTAATTTTCTTAGCGCAAACAAATTACTTAAAAAATAAGTGCTCGTAAATAATAAAATAACCACCCCAACCTTAAACGGGGTTGCTTGATGTAACTCAATTAATATCTGCGTCCCACCCACATTTACTAATAGCTCAGCCAAAAAAAAGTTTCTAACAATTATAGAATTTTTTTTCATAGCTCGAATTGGAACTGCTAAAGCATTACCATACTGACCAATTAAACAAGCTAAAAAGAATAATACTAACAAAATAATCAAATTTGATGAAACTTGAAAATTATACACCAGCTGAATTAACTGAGATGAAAAACAAGCAGCAATAAACAATAATATTGTGGAAGGTATTAAACCTAAGTAAATTAAAGTTTGTAACCAAAGTTTATGGCTAGTTCCTGCTTTTTTAGAAAAAGCCTCAGCCGCATCATTTAAAGCAAGCTGGGTAGTAATTAATAAAGGTAGACATAAAAGATAAGAGACATGTAAAGCAAGTTGATAAACGGCCAAGGTGCTTTGTACAGAGTTTACCATGTTTAATTGAAAAGCATAAATGATAGGACTCACACTACGAATTAACGCCACGCCTGTTTCATTCGACCATATTTTCCCTATCTCAACAAGATTAACCTTACCACGCCCAGTGGCTTTAAGATAAACAAACAAGGCTGCCAAAAGTGAAACCACCAATAATAGTATCGTATTGCTGTAGGCAAATAGCATTAACGGTGAGCGAACGGAATCTATTATTAAAAATGGAAAATGGCTGTTAACAAACAAGGCGAGCATCCCCGTACTTATACTACCTACTAATAAAATAACAGCAAGTAGCATGTTTTTGGGTGTTTGGTTGGTGGCAATTAACATACCTGATAAGCCGCCATATAAAGTTTGAATATAAACAATCAACAAACCTATTCTTAAATAAGCCAAAGCTACTTGTCGATAAGCTGGCAAAATCTGATAAAAAGCAAGTACCCTATTAAGCCAAGGATAAACCAACAATAAGATTATCCCCACTATGATTGCTGGTAGTATTAAATGAATAAAAAAAATGGTTTTTTGTTTATCATTATATTCATTACGCTTCCAAAAAATAAGACTGCTAATTGCTGTGGCCATTCCAGCAAATTGACCAAAAGTAATCAATGTATATTGAATACTATTAATTAATAAAGCTTCATGACCTAAATGAACAATATAACGATTAATAAAAATATAATATAAGCGTTGCATCAATTGGGAGGCTAATAAAGGTAACATGGCATAAAAAACGGTTGGTAGTTGTTTTGCAGGGCTAAGCCTTGCTTTCCAAATATTGAGATCAGTGTATTGGGGCATGTGAATCCTACTATACAGTTTAGCTGCCGAATTCTCTCCTTGCCGCTCTTCTTTCAGTAAGAGAAGCGCTAACCAAAAACTCTCTGACTGTTGCTTGAAACGCCTCAGGCACATCCTTGGCAATGGAGTGGGCTGCGCTACTAAAAATCACCATCGTTGAATGGGGAATGGCTCGCTGCATAGTCATTGCTAAAGAACTAGGCGTTATCCAGTCATGTTTTCCAGCCATTATTAATGTAGGACATTCTATCTCAGCCAGCCTAGGAGTAAAATCAAATCTTCCATATTCAGTTCGCAGCGCAGCATTAAGAATTTGAAAATTACATGGAAAATCATAGGGGTTAGCAGTTTTTTTGACAACTTTTCGAGAATATAATGGTCCTAATTCTCGAAAGTAATCTGTCACTGTAATGCGACTAAATTTGCCAGGCCATAAATAGCTTTGACACATTCGTCGTTGAGATTTATCCCCGCGCTCTGTGAGTTCCATTCTTGCTAACTCAAAAAAATGATAGCTCGGGGCACAAGAAACTAAAATTAATTGTGTCACTAACTCTGGATGCTGAATAGTAAACCCTAAAGCGGCCATGCCTCCATACGAAGTTCCATATAAAATAAATTTAGAAAATCCAAGCTCCATCCCCAGTGATCTGGTTAAACAATACGCATCTTCAATATAGCCCTCAAGCGTATAGCAATCTTCATCCCCCTGCGCTGGTGTCTCCCCACAACCTCTTGGATCAAAAAAAAGAATATTGACGCTATTAACTAAAAAACTTATCTGAGCTTCATATAAGGCCAATCCAAAACCAGGCCCACCCGGAAAAACTACTAAAGTTGGCTTACTAAATCGATCCTCTTCAAAAACATATTTATAATGAAACGAAATCCTATTAGCTTCAATAAAACCCTCTAGCGATTCACCCATAGTCTCTATCCATTGAAAAAATCTATGTCATGCCCGCCAAACGCGGTCTTGGCGTTCTAACAGGAGAGCTCTCTCTTTCTTGACTCAGACCTTCAACTGTCCAAGCTCTTTTTATTGTCGGCCCTGATAAACCTTCTACCCCTGGTCTTTCTTGTCTATCTGTCAAGGTACATCTTCTTAATTCTCGTAAAGTTTGCATATTATAAACACTAGTACGTCCTGCAGCTCGGCCCCTAGTAGAACCAGACATATCCGTTGACCCACTAATAGACATTAAATAAGGAACCGTTTTATTATGGACATAGTGATGGCCTGCTTGATGTAATATTGTCAATAATAGTTCATTGACCAAATTTTTTTGTTTAGCTTGATCACTCACCAAGCTTTGATAAAAATCCCGTAAATACTCTAAGTTTTTGGCATGTGCTTCTAAAGCTGCTGATGTAATCTCATTATCGAAATCAACTGGTAACCCACCAGACATAGTAATACCTGCTCCTACTACAACCACTGCAGCCGTAGCAACACTTTCACCCATAGTAACTTCTTTGATAGTTTTACGTAGCACGGAACGTAAATTATTTTTAGCTCTTTCAATACCCACACATTGTTTATGGGTAAAAGCTATTTCTCCAGCGATACTATCAAAAAATAATTCTTTAACAATTGCATAAATATCTTTTTCTTCCATTTCTCGAATAAATTCTTCCAAAGAAAATCGAGGTGTACTATCAGTTTCTGGTGTTAATCGAACTCGTTGATCGACAATAAATTCGACCAATGTTTGTGCCTTAGTTTTTTTACTTAAAATTTCAGCGGGTGTGCCACGAGCAAAAATAACCGCTAATTCCATACTCATGCTAAAGTTGGCTACGATAGTGGCTAAAAAAGCTTGCTGATCAATACCTAAAGCATACTCTCCCCTATAATAAGAAGTAAATCTACTATCATTAAAAAACTCATCGAGTACCAAAGAAAAGGGCAAAGATAAAGCTACCCTCCCTGCTCCACTTGCAGCTGCCGCAGCTGCTATCGCACCAGGCAACTCAAATCTCTCTGGGGCCATTGGCACACTCATTGTTTTTCTTACTAAGGGCAGTGTGCTTGCTAAAGGATCTTGATATTGCTTCGCCATCACCTCAAAACATGCGACTGGACTTTTATCGCAAACACCAATAATAAGCATCATCACATTGACAGCCTGCACAAAAAGGTTGGCTCTAATTTCAGATAGCTGTAAAGTAGGCACCTCAACCAGTACTTCCTCTGCTGCTAAAAAGAGCTCTGCGCCATCGGTATTATAACGATCACCAAATACCATTGTCGTTCCTACCACAATCATGCGATGAGCAATAAACTCAATTATATCGATAATTTTCTTAATGTCTGATAAAGAAACTCCTTTGGATAATAAAGTAAATTCAAGGCCTCGCCTTCTTTCAGAAAATTTTGCCATTATAAATTTAACCGTTAGCTGCTCATTAGTCTCTGCAGCGTCTCCTAATTGCTGCTCTAAATCATGAAACTCAGCCAAAAATCCTGCTAAAGCTCGTAACAGCACATCGCTCATATAACCTGGTAAAAGTCTATCCATCATAGATAAAGACCGAATCATAACCTCAGCAGAATGCGGCAAAGAATGATGTAATAGTAATTTCTTTAATTTATCTGGGCTTTGAATTTGATTACGCACAGTAATTTCTGCAAGCTCTGCATGCCCTCTATGTGAAATATCACCTATAACCGTAACAAGGCTTTCTTTAGTAATCACTTTCGCTGTTAAAATATCATCAATTGTCTTTAAATTTAGAAAAGCAGCTCTTTCTCGCTGCATAATTAATGCTGCTGCCATATCATCAATGTGGGCTGCATTAAAAAACAATCCATTACCAGCTAACTCTACTATTTTGTCAACTAAGTTATCATAATGAGATTTTGATACAACCGCACCAGCTCCTGCTGCAAAAGCTGCAGCCGAAGCCTCATGCAAAGGAACATTTTCTTGAATTCGTAATTCAGCAAAGAACGCTAGCGTTTTAGGTTTTAAAACCCATGCTTTACCAGTCCGAGTATTGATATCGCGCTGTATAAAATCCAAATCAGCAAGAAGTGTAATTTTTCTGATAGCTTCTGTCTCACTTACTTCGCATAAATATTTTAGCAATAAAGAATTCAAGTAATGTTTATTACCTGTCATCGCAAAAACTTTAATTGCCATGTTGTAATAACTTATATTATCTCGTTGTAAAACTAATAAATTTTCTAGTATTTCTTGATCAAATTGTAAAGCTGCCAAGCCTTTTTTTGAAAACTCTTCGCTATCTGCGTTACGCCAAAATTCTAAAATAATCACAAGATATTCCTGCTTCATTCTAGCAAGATAACTTTTAAAACTAACAGCAGCCGAGTCATCCTCTTCAACTTTAAGCTGAAGCTCACTAAGTAATATAAGTATATGGCGAAATAAAGAAGGCGTTAGACATGGCTTTAAAGAATACAGCTTAGCTAAAAAAGACCTAGCAAGTTTTTCAAGAAAACCAATTTGTGTTGAATCTAGTGCATGACCTGCAATAAGCGTTTGAATTAGCTCTGCTCTCTCTAATGCTCGATAAGGATTACCTTCAATCTGCACCAATATTTTAGAAGAACCACACCCCATAGTACTACTCTCTTATAATTATTGTTAATTAATTGAAAAAAATTAATAAAATGAAATGGTTAGACCTATCATTTTTTAACAGTTATCAATCTTAAACTATCCCCTCTTTATTCTTGTTCTTTGTTTTTAGGATAAAGAAGTGTGTTTTGGCAAAATATTATACACACCTTATTCTTAAAAACAATGATAGTTTCAAAAAAATAAGTTACTCTTTTGAAAGCCGATTTAATCTTTTAGCAAGGAGACTAGTAACACCATGATGGTATTTGTATTTATTTTATTAACTATTACCACGCTTTTGGCATGGCTAGGGTTACGCAAACTCTCCTTGTTGCTTTTTATTATAACATTACTTCTTGCCGTCCTTGTTTTTGGCCACAATATTACAGATAAACTTAATCTGCAATTATAAGAAGGGATCCTAAAAATGAAAGCTTTTCTCATAAAAAATGCAGTTAACTTGTTAAATACCCTAGAATTAATCGCCTTAATTATCGTTTTTTTTGCTACTTTTTCATTTCAATTTATTTGGCTAGAACTTCCTTGTCCCTTATGTTTATTACAACGTATAGGTACTTTAGCTATTTGTATAGGTTTTTTGTTGAACTTACGCTTTGGTTTAAGACCGAGCCATTACGGCCTTATTCTACTGAGCGCGTTGTTTACAGCTTTGGTAGCTTTGCGTCAAATTGCTCTTCACGTGGTACCCGGGACAGGCAGCTACGGACCAGCTATTTTTGGCTTACATATGTATACCTGGTCTTTTATTATTGCGATGTTAGTCATTATTGGTACCGTTATTTTATTAAGTTTTGACCGCCAATATTTTCCTAGCTTTAGACAAAGCATTTATTGGAAATATCTAGTTAATATATTTTTTAGTATTATAATAATAATTTGTCTGATTAATGTTATCTCAACGTATAAAGAATGCGGCTTGCAACAGTGCCCTGAAAATCCAACCCATTACTTGTATTAATCAGGATAATTTTTGCTTGACTAAATAATTAGCACGCTACATAATTCATTTTTTTAGGAGACAGACATGTTAATTACTCTTTCAGATAACAAGTAATTAGCATTAGCCTTAGTTTTAGCGCCTACTTAATTGCCTGAACCAAGCTAATGTGATGAGATGTAAGACATTAAATATTAGCAGGCAACCCTATGACAACCTCTACTTTAACCATTATCAAAAAAACCTGGCAATTAGCCTTTGCACTAAGCTTATCCCGTTTGTTTAATATGATTACGGGATTTGTAGGGACTTTAATGATAGCTAGGTTAGGACATAATGTTTTAGCCGCTAGCGCTTTAATCTCCTCCACCCAAGCTACGTTATTTTTAATTAGCATCTCGATGCTATTTTCTATTGGTGTTGTCATTGGCCATGCTTATGGAGGTAAACGCTATGAAGAAATAGGCAGTGTCTTCCAACAAGGTTTATTATTAGCTACTTTAATTTGTATCCCTGTCATTATTATTCAATGTAACATTGGTTCAATTTTAATAGCCTGTGGCCAAAATCCGCAAGTTGCTGCTATCAATGCTCATTATTTTCGCGCTTATTCTTTTGCAATCCCAGCTTTTTTATGGATGATTTCATGTCAGCAATTTGTTCTAGCTGTCAACAAACAACGGTTTGTGCTCTTCATGAGTGTTGTCACATTAATTATTTCCGTTACGCTCTCTTATTCTTTAGTATATGGCCATTTTGGCCTACCACGTTTAGGTGTTACAGGACTAGCGCTAGCCTATAGCATACAAGGCTGGGCTGCTTTATTAGCTTATTTAGCATTTTGTTATTGGAATAAAGAGTTTAAAGAATATAAACTTTTTCAATGGCGATTTCGTCAAAATTTTCATTTACTCAAAAAGATTTTTTCAATTGGCTGGCCAATTACTTTACAATTTGCTGGTGATTTATTATCTTTTTTTGTAACAACGCTGATGATAGGTTGGCTAGGAACCAATGAGCTAGCTGCACAACAAATTGTTACTCAATATTTTTTACTATTAGTAGTACCCATTTTTGCCATTTCACAAGCTAGTGCCATTTTAGTTGGTCAAGCGCGTGGGGCTGGTGCTATTCACGAAATTAAACGCTATGGTAGCACTACTTTATTAATTGGTTTAACTTTCAGTTTAATTGCTATTACTTTGTTTATCTTTTTCCCACATACTTTAATACGACTCTATTTAGGTCAGGGTCAAGAACTGAATCTTACTATGCAACACTTAGCCAGTATTATTTTTATTTTAACAGGCTTGCGTTTATTCTTTGATGCCGCCCTGGAGATAAAAACTGGTAGTTTAAGAGGGCTTTATGACACTAAATTCCCCATGGTTACGGGCTTAATTTTAACTTGGCTTATTACCATCCCTTTGTGTTATCTGTTTGGTTTTTATTATCACTGGGGACTGATTGGTATTACTAGCGCAAGTATTGTAGGCACTATTCTTGCAGCAACAATTATCTATATACGCTGGCTATGGCAATGTAATAAATTTATTAATACCTAAAGTGCTAGATATTTTTAATAAGCAATAAAAATAATAAATCAGACTTGACCATAACACTGGGCTTTTCCTAACCAGCGTTGAATTAATGGCTTTACAATGGCAGCATGTTTTGCAGTGAGCACTTTGGCTATTTGCTGTACTTGTGGTAATAGGTTTTGATCTCGCAGTAAATCAGCAACTTGAAAATCTATCTCTCCTGTTTGTTTAGTACCCAAGACCTCGCCTGGTCCCCTAAGCTCTAAATCTTTTTGCGCTATTAAAAATCCATCATTAGTTTGTTTCATGATGGCTAGTCTTTCTTTAGCATTGTGTGATAAAGGCATTTGAAATAGTAACACACAGTGACTAGCCTCTTCTCCCCGCCCTACTCGACCTCGCAATTGATGCAATTGCGCCAAACCTAAGCGCTCTGCATTTTCGATAATCATTAAGCTTGCGTTAGGTACATCTACACCCACTTCTATTACTGTTGTAGCAACTAACAAATGATAATCACCTTTTTTAAAAGCCTGCATAATAACTTCTTTTTCTTTAGCTTTTAACCGTCCATGAATTAAAGCAATACGAAGCTCAGGTAAAGCTTGTGTTAAATTTTCATAAGTTTTTTCAGCCGCTTGACATTGCAACACTTCAGATTCTTCTATTAAAGTACAAACCCAATAAACCTGTCTACCACTTTGACAGACAACCTGAATTCTTTTAATTACTTCCTCACGCCGATTATTATCAATAATTACTGTTGTTACTGGTTTTCGACCAGGTGGTAGTTCATTAATGACTGACTGATCTAAATCTGCATAAGCACACATCGCTAAGGTTCTAGGAATAGGTGTTGCCGTCATAATTAATTGATGGGGTACTAATCCATCTAGCACTCCTTTTTCTTTTAATGCCAAACGTTGATGGACACCAAAACGATGCTGTTCATCCACTACAATAAGAGCTAGTTGTGAAAATACGACTTCTTTTTGAAATAAGGCATGCGTGCCGATAATAACTTGTACCTCGTTTGTCGCTATTGCTGTTAATATTTCGGTTCTTGCTTTACCTTTTATCTGTGAGGTTAGCCAAGCGATTTTAATCCCTAATGGCTCTAGCCATTGTTTAAAATTTTTTAAATGCTGTTCTGCTAATAGTTCAGTGGGTGCCATGACCGCCGCTTGATAGCCTGCTGAAATCGCCTGCAAAACAGCCATTGCTGCAACCACTGTTTTTCCAGAACCAACATCGCCTTGTACTAACCGTAACATAGGAACTGGTTTTTCAAGGTCATTCATGATTTCTTTCACCACACGTTCCTGAGCTCGTGTTAACTTAAATGGCAGGTTTTCTAATAGTTTCACTTTAAACTGTTTAAAGTCTAATAACGCTGGCGCAGCATGTTGTTGTAAAGTAGCTCTTAATACTTGCAAACTTAACTGATGCGCCAATAATTCTTCAAATGCCAAACGTTGCTGACAAGGATGATTTGCTTTTTTTAAATCTACTAAGGAAACATTTAAGGGTGGCCGATGCACATACTGTAACGCTTGTTTCAAAGTAGGAAATTTTAGCTGCTGCAATAGTTCTGCAGGCAGTAATTCTTGCAGCTGTCTTTCTTGAGCTAACAAACTAAGAACCTGATCAGTTAATTGACGCCAAGCCGTTTGCCCTATGCCTTCTGTAGTAGGATAAACGGGGGTTAAGGTTTGGGCGAGAGGAGGAAAATCTGCTTCTGTTCCTATCTGATATTCCGGATGAATCATTTCCAGCCCTTGATTGCTCAAGCGTACTTCGCCATAACAACGAACTTTTTTACCTGTTAGCCAATGCTGTCGCTGTGCATTGGAAAAATGAAAAAATCGCAAATTTAAATAACCTGTACTATCTTTAACCTGACAAATCATGCTAACCCGATGCTTACGAATAATACTAGTATTAATAATTTCTGCTTCTATCAAAGCTGACTGACTTGGCTGTAGCTGTCTAATAGGCGTTAGATGAGAACGATCTTCATAACGAAAGGGTAAGTGAAATAATATATCTTGCCCAGAATAAATACCCAGTTTTGCCAGCTTCACAGCCATACGAGGGCCAACCCCTTTAAGATATTGACAATTTATCTCAGCAAGCATTGGGCGTTCAATATTTATCAAAGCAAACTCCTCGTTGACGCCCCAAGCGTAACGAGGTTTGCATGAAGAATCAAGAAATTATCTTTATATAAGTAAACCCCTCCTATAAGCCTAAAATTTAATAAACATTGCCTTATTCTCAAAGCTTATCAAACTCTGGTCCTCAATCGCTCTGCTGCAAAATATTGTTCAGCAGAGGGATTAATCGACACTCGATATCTTCCTAAACCTCTTTTTATTGCAGCTTCATAAATCTCTCTTTTCAGTGGTTCTGTAGCAAAAAAAATAAAATTAAGTGCACTAGCAAGACAACTCCTTGACTCTAAAAGTTTCTGACTAGCGGCAACCCGCCAAAAACCACTTTTATGAAGCAAGGTATGATCCGTTTTTACCTGTGCCAAAATTTTTTGGTATAAATTAAAATAATACTGCGGAATATTTAACCTTTGCGATCTTCCTACACTTACTCTTTCTTCCTCTAAAAGCTCTTCTATCGGTCGACGTCTTGGCATAGTTTGATCCTCTTATTGTTAATTCAACAACCATATTAATTCAATTAACCTTAACTATTTATTAAGAAAATCCATAAGTAATAAATCCCTGATTGTTTTTAAATTTGCTTAATGTCTTAATTTTCTGTTAAGGTTTAACTGTTATTTAATAATTTATTTTTAAAAAATAAAAATGAGGAAACTATGCCTGTCCTACCTGGTCAACCAGTTCAACTACCACCAGCCGGTAAACGCTTACTTGATGCAGTTAAATCCAATAATTTTGGGCTGGTTCAACAATTATTTAGAGAAAATTCTAATATTAATACTCAATGGTTTTATCAAGATAGCCATGAATATAAATTATTACATTGGGCTGTAGTGAATACGAATCTTGAGATGGTTAGATTCTTATTTAGTAAAAACGTCAGCAGAGTAGTCACGGATACACATAAACGAACTGCAATTCAATTAGCTGCAGACCAAAAAAAATGGGGCTGCGTAATTGCTATTGCTGAACATCCAACTGATGAAACAGATAAAGCCTGCTATTACTCTGCTTTAGTTGCAGCCATACAAGCAAACCAACATGTAGTCGTAAAGGCTTTATTAGCTGCACAAACCCCAGATAAACACTTACAAGATAATAATACTTTATTGCACATAGCAGCTGCAACAGGTCATGAAAACGTCATTACTGAATTACTTGCCTCTCGTTTTAATTCTTGCACCAATACACCAAACTCTAAGAATCTTATTCCAATTCAAATTGCAGTACAAAAAGGAAGGATGCAAGCAGTTAAGCTCTTACATACAGCAGATCCAAGTACAATTGCTCAGCTTGATGATGCTGGCAATACTTTATTACACCTAGCCGCAATAGCAGGTCATGCTGAGCTAATAAAAGAATTAATTGATATGGGCTGTAATATTGCTGCTACCAATGCAAATAATAAAACCTCTATTGAACTTGCAGTAGAACAGGGACACTGGCATTGCGTAACAGCTATTCTTGAAAAATTTCCCAAAACTGATGATTCTGACAGTTACCATTATGATGCTGTTTTATATCTTGCTGTTAAAGCTAATAATATAGATATGATTAACGCTCTATTAACAGCAGGAGCCTCCCTTAATTATACCTACCCAAGTACAGGTAATCATGCTTTCCATGCTATAGCCGCCGCTGGCCATGTTAATCTAATTAACTATTTTATTGACGAGGGTTACTCAACTTCAGTCTTAAATTATAATAATCAAACTCCTATTCAACTTGCGGTTGAAAAAGGAAATTGGGGCTGGGTTTCTGCCTTTCTTAGCAAAGAACCCTATGAAGGCTTGGGGAGTCACAAAAAAAATTATTTTGATGTATTAATTGCTGCTGTTAAAGCCAAGCAAATTGAGATAGTGCGGACTATTTTAAAATCAAATTCTTCGCTTATAGATAATCAAGACTCTCAGGGCAATACCGCCTTGCATTATGCTGTAGAAAATGATGACGCAGTAATGACCTGTTTACTAATAGAAAATTATGCAGACACCAGCATACAAAATTATTCACGACAAACACCCGTTGAACTTGCTATTGCACACAAAAAATGGAGTAGCACTCTAGCCTTATATACCAAAGATACCATCTTTTATTCGGATCTTTACGATCAACAGCCATTCTTTAAGATGCTTGCCTATTTTAACCTAACTTATGATCTTACACATCCTGATTTTCAAAGTCGCTGGGATGATTTTATTAGCTTATTAACAGCTTTAAAAGATAACCCTCATGGTTTATTACCTGTGGAACATATGTCTATCAAAGAGAAGTTTCGAGCCAGAGATTATTTCTTTTTTAAAGGAACCTCTAGATACGCGGATATTAAAAGTCTTATTATAGGCCAATACTCTTCTCTTCCAATTCTTTATAAGGAATTTATGGATTTTGTACGCACTCATTCTCAAGCAAATGTCCTGTTGCAAAAATTAAATGTGGATTTTAATACCGCACCAATTGCAACTCATTCACAGCTAAGTCAACCATTATCAGCGTAATTTTAATTAAATGATTATGCCAATGATTTTAAAACAATTTCTTGATTTTCAAACGCTCTATTTATTTTTTTAGGTGACTGATTGCTTTTAAATGTTGCTTCATATCTTCATCATCTTAATAATTGGCTGATTAATTCATCATGGATACAATCTTGACAAATCTTCAGACCAAGCTTACTGTAGCGCACAAGCCGAGATGGCGGAATTGGTAGACGCGCAAGTTTCAGGTACTTGTGGAGGCAACTCTGTGGAGGTTCGAGTCCTCTTCTCGGCAAATTAAAACTACTTGAATCAGACGATATTCCCTTTTAAACTGCAACACTTACTTCTAAAGTCTAGAGGAGCTTCCTTTGAGTTATGTAATTGTTGCTGCCATTGGATTATTTTTTTTATTTGAAGGAATTCTGCCTTTTATTGCGCCAAAGCTTTGGCGACGCATGGTTTCAGTAATGGCACAACAAAGTGATCGCTCTTTACACATTACTGGCCTGATCTGCATGCTGATTGGTTTATTTTTACTCTATATCGCTCATCATTTTGTTGTATAAGGATATTTATGAGTAAAAATATAGCCGTCTTAGGAAGCCAATGGGGCGATGAAGGGAAGGGCAAAATTGTTGACTTATTATCGGAAAAAGTCGCTGCTGTTGTCCGTTTTCAAGGTGGTCATAATGCTGGTCATACTTTAGTCGTTAATGGTGAGGTAACCAAACTTCATCTCATTCCTTCTAGTATTTTACGTAAAGAAGGGCTCTGTCTCATTGGTAATGGTGTTGTAGTATCAGCAGCTGCTTTAATCACGGAAATGAATGAGTTAATTACCCGCGGTATACCTGTACGCGAACGATTAAAAATTAGTAACGCTTGTGTTCTAATTCTACCCTACCACGCTGCCTTAGATAAATACCGTGAAATTGCCAAGGGCAAGCAAGCTATTGGTACCACCGGTCGAGGCATTGGTCCAGCCTATGAAGATAAAATAGCAAGGCGCGCTATCAGAACTTGTGATTTACTGAGTGAAGAACGCTTAACACTTAAATTAAAAGAAGTACTCACCTATTATAATTTTTTATTTGAAAAATTTTATCAAGCTGAGCCCTTATCTTTTGATACCATTCTTGCTGAAACTTTAGAGCATGCAAAAATACTGCGTGATTTAATTACTGATATTCCTGCGATTTTGTATGAATTAAAACAAAAACACCAATCTATACTCTTTGAAGGTGCGCAAGGTACCTTATTAGATGTGGATCACGGTACCTATCCCTTTGTTACCTCTTCTAATACGACTGCTGGTGGTATTGCAACCGGCAGTGGCTTTGGCCCTCGGTATCTTGATTATATTTTAGGAATTACTAAAGCCTATACGACTCGAGTGGGCGGTGGTCCTTTCCCAACTGAACTGAACGATCGAACAGGCGAGTATTTAAGCCAAAAAGGTTGTGAAGTCGGAACTACAACAGGCCGAAAACGTCGCTGCGGCTGGTTTGATGCAGTATTAGTTAAACGTGCTGTGGAATTAAATAGTTTATCTGGTTTATGTATTACTAAGCTTGATGTGTTGGATGGCTTAGAAACTCTTAAAATTTGCTCTGCTTACCACTTCCATAATCAATTAATTACTATACCCCCTTGTAACGCTGAAGACTTAGCACTCTGTCAACCAGTTTATGAAGAACTCCCTGGCTGGAAAACTTCAACTTTTGGCTTAAAACACTATAAACAACTACCTGAGAATGCAAAAAAATATTTAGCCCGTCTTTCACAATTAGTAGGCGCTCCGATTGCTATTATTTCAACCGGACCTGATCGAGAAGAAACTATTATTCTTAATAATCCATTTGATTAATTTTCTGAAAAATAATCCTTAGTTTAAAATTTAAAGTACTTATTTCTTGCTAGCAAATAATGTAATAAAATCAAACTGCGAAAGATTCACTTCGAGAAAACAATGGCCCACTTCATCAAACCACTCACTCACAATAGCATGAAGATGATGTAATTGTGAACGAACAGGGGCTTCTTCTGGCAAAAGTTTAATACAACAGAGTACTCTTTCTTTATCTAAATGTTGCGCAATAGCTTTTACTAATAAATCTAAACCTTGTTTAGTAACAGCCGATAACCAAACTCGTCTGGGCAGCCCCTGCTCATCATAATCAATTCTTGGTACCTGTTGTAATAAATCAATTTTATTAAAAACTTCAATTTGCGGAATAGCACACGCTTTGATTTGAGCTAACACACTGTTAACCGCAGCAATATTTTCAGTACGTCTTTCATCTCCAGCATCAATAACATGAAGCAATAAATTAGCTTGCTGAGTTTCTTCTAAGGTAGCATGGAAAGCTTCGATTAAATCATGGGGTAAATGGCGAATAAATCCCACCGTATCAGCAACAATAATATTTCCTAGATGTGGTAATTTTATCCGCCTTAAAGTTGGATCTAAAGTAGCAAATAATTGATTAGCAACATAAACTTCGGCGTTCGTTAGGCTATTAAATAAAGTAGATTTGCCGGCATTGGTATAACCCACCAAAGAAACAGTTGGAATTTCATTACGCTGTCTAGACCTACGACTTTGTTCACGTTGTTTTTTAACTTTCTCTAAACGTTGTTTAATTGTTTTAATTCTGTTTCTTAACAAGCGCCTATCAGTTTCCAACTGCGTTTCTCCAGGACCCCGCAGACCAATGCCCCCTTTTTGTCTTTCTAAGTGTGTCCAACCACGCACTAAACGTGTCGCTAAATGAGAAAGCTGTGCTAACTCTACCTGCAGCTTACCTTCAAAAGTTCTTGCTCGCTGAGCAAAAATATCTAAAATAAGGCCTGTTCTATCTAATACTCTACATTTTAACAATTGCTCGAGATTGCGCTCTTGGGCGGGACTTAAATCTTGGTTAACTAATACTAACTCAGCGTGATGAACCTGAACGGCTAAACAAATTTCCTGGGCTTTGCCGCTACCTACAAAATACTTAGCATCTGGCGCAGGTCGATTAGTAGTAATTTCTCCAACTACTTTAGCGCCAGCCGAAATAGCTAATATACGAAATTCTTCTACCTCTTTGTCATCAAGGCGTGGTAACCCAACGTGAACAAGGAGAGTGATTTCTCCTGAATTTGAGACTTGATTTAATATCACTTTACTCCGGCATCTCAGCGTCAGCTATCAACTCGTCCATGTTGGAAACTTCCTTACCTGGTACAATAGTTGAGATCGCATGCTTATAAACCATTTGTGTCATATGATTTTTTAAAAATACCACATACTGATCAAAAGCAGTCACATGCCCTTGTAACTTAATACCATTTGTTAAAAATATTGATACTGGTATTTTTTCTTTTCTTAGTGAGTTCAGAAAAGGATCTTGTAATAATGCGCCCTTTTTCATTTTATTATATCCCTCCAAAATTTTTAAGATAATCCAATCACCTTATGGGGCTTAGATTAAGAAGGCATCTTACCGTATCAAAAGACCTGAATCTACTCTTGCAGAAAATTTTTTCCTGCAAATATCTTTTAACTTACAAGAACTTGATCTCAATCTAGAAAGATACTCTTAATAGCAAATAAAATATAGTTAGTAATAAGTGAGAAACTTTTGGCTCATTTAGCTAAGCAATGAGTAAAATTTAGGCTATTAAAAAAGGTCTTACTCTTTAGTTTCGTCTTGTTTAGCTTTACGTTTACCATATTTTTGTTTAAAGCGATCAACACGACCTGCCGTATCAATAATCTTTTGTTGACCTGTATAAAACGGATGACATTGTGAACAGATTTCAATGTGCAAATCCTTAGTACGTGTAGAACCAGTTGTAAAAGCATTACCACAGCTGCACGTTACTTTAATTTCATTATAAGATGGATGTATATCTGCACGCACTTGAAAACCTCTGTTATAAATTTTATCGAAAAATGTAAGGCGGCTATCTTAACGAATCAGCTTTGTCTCGTCAATGTTTATCATGCAAGCAAGCAATGAAGAATAATTAGCTTTCCTTGCCCTTGAATATGCTCCTGAAATTTTAAAAAAAATTAAAAAATCAAATAGTTATAAATATTGTAGCGTGCTTAACTAAATCTCCAATACAGCCATAACCGGTGTATGATCAGAAGGCCGTTCACTGTTACGGGGAATTTTATCAATTTGGCTAGACCGACAATACTTAACCAGGTTTTTACTGATCAAGATTAGATCAATCCTTAAACCTCGATTACGTTGAAAAGAAGCCGCTCGATAATCCCACCAACTATAGAGTTCAGGACCTTGTGCAAATAATCTAAAACTATCAACTAATCCTAATTTTAATAAATTTTGTAAAGCTTCACGTTCAGGAGGACTCACTAACACTGATCCCTCCCAAGCTTTAGGATCATGCACATCACGATCATCTGGCGCTATATTAAAATCACCTAGTACTATTACCTGTTCATATTTCAATAGCTGATCTTTGAGATAAAGTTGCAGAGCATGGAACCAATTTAGCTTATATTGATACTTTTCTGAGCCTATAACAGCGCCATTGGGAACATAAAGATTTAATAATCGCAAACTACCATAGGTTGCTGCTAAAAGGCGCTGCTGAGTATCAGCAAAAGTTGGCAAATTTGATTCTACTTCAGTAACTGGCTGTTTACTTAATAAGGCTACACCATTATAAGTTTTTTGACCTCGGAAAACGACTTGATAGCCCGCCTGACAAATAGCTTCCTCTGGAAATACTTCATCCGTTACCTTAGTCTCTTGTAATGCTAAAAAATCAGGCGCTTCCTTGGCTAACCAATCAAGCACTTGCGGCAATCTTATTTTTAAAGAATTAACATTCCAACTTGCTATTTTTAACACAATACTATTTCTTTATAATTAAACTGGCATCACTATAACACAGTTTAATCTTTAGAAAAGCCTTTCAAATTCATTATAATTTAGCTTTATTAAATATTATTCTGCCTTTATGATAAGGCCTATGATATTAATCAATAATGAAAATCAAACTAAACCTAGTCTTAACTTAGCACTAGAAGAATATGCCCTGCTCAATCTTGATCTAAGTCAAGAGCACCTATTGTTTTACATCAATGAGCCTGCCGTCATCATTGGCAAACACCAAAATACTCATGAAGAAATTAATCATGACTACATCCAACAGAACCATATTCAAGTCATACGACGAGTATCAGGTGGTGGAACCGTTTATCACGATCACGGTAACTTAAATTTTAGTTTTTTAACGCAGGTCAAGGGTAAAGCCTTTAATGATTATCGAACTTTTACTCAACCAATCATTCAAGCATTAGTAGCTTTAGACATCCCTGCTGAACTGACTGGCCGTAATGATATTATTGTTAAAGATCGCAAAATTTCTGGTAATGCTCAATACCGTCGGGCTGAACGAATGTTTTGTCATGGTACTTTACTCTTTAATACCGACCTAAATAATGTAGTTGCCGCTCTTAACGTTAAGCCTGACAAAATTCAATCCAAAGGCATTAAATCTATTCGTAGTCGCGTGGCTAATATCAGTGAATTTTTGATTCAACCCATGACTGTTGCGGAGTTTAAACAACATTTAATTAATACTATTTTTATTGATAAGCCTAAAAAAATTCATCATTTTTCTGATTTGGATTGGCAAGCCATTGAAAAACTCGCCAAAGAAAAATATGAAAACTGGGATTGGAACTATGGGAAATCACCAGAATTTAATTTTCAAAATCGAAGCCGTTTTAATATAGGTGAAATTGATATTCGCTTTAATGTAAAAAATAGTCGGGTAGCTGCTGTAAAAATTTATGGGGACTTTTTTGCGCAAGAAGATATTAGTGGATTAGAAACTCTTTTATTAAATCTACCTTATGAACCCAACGCTTTTTCTGAGGCTCTTGCCACAGTTAATTTGCATAATTATTTTGGCTTCTTAACTGTAGCAGAGTTTCTAACATTATGTTTCCCAAATAATTAATCATTTAAAGCTTGGACCGAAAGTAAGTAATCGGAGTAGAGGGTACTAAATGTCGAACCGCTGCTTCTCCTATGCTATCCCTTTGAAATAAGCTAGCCCCTTTAGTCAACACACGTCTACTTTCAGCCATCCGCTTCATGATTAATTGTGATTTTTTATCAGGTGTCACCACAGTAATACATTTATCTCCAAAACTCCAATCATGAGGAATTAAGGGCGTACCCTCTTCTTGTAATTGAGTAACCTTCGGACCAAATGAAAAAGAGATGGATCTTTTTCCATCTGCTGGACCTGCAAAATTTATACCAGCAATAACATATTCACCACTTCTACCTGGATAAGGCGCTACCCAGGTAGAGCCAGAATCACCTGGTAAGCTAACCGCTTGATCTTCTTTACCAAGAACCACTGTCATCTGCTTAAAAGTAATAGTTCCTAAATCACCATAACCTTCATAATTTACTTTCAAAGTCACATTAAAAGCTTCTACCTCACCATAAACTTTACCTGTAGTTCTACCTACTTTTAAACAACCGGTTAGCTGATTGGTAAACGCCCACCAAGCTTCTTTCAATACACCAACCCCTGGATAAACACCGGTAAACCTATCCCATTGATAAGGAACAGGATAATAGGCGGCACAATCCTCAAAATTATCGTCTTTTTTTTGTAATGACCAAGCTAAATAACTTTTACCTACTCTATCTTCTTCATCTTGCCCCCCATCTGCACTTCCTGGCTGCACGATATGAGGCCACTCGCTTTGTTGATTATCATGAATACAAACATGCTTATTACTAAAAGTTAACGGTAAAGTAACATACTGTCCTGCATGTTTAATTAACATCGCACAAACCAAGCCTGCTGAACCAGCTATTCCCGCTTCAGTATGTCCTACTGAATAACCAGCAGAGGCTGGTCTTACTCTTGCTTTATATTCCTTGGCATCCATTGCAGTAGGTAAGGGTAATGCCCCATTAGCAACAAAAGCACCGGTTTGAATAAAGCGAACTTTGACCTCCTGTTCTCCATCCCGCATTACAATCTGCCCTACTTGCACTAACTCACGTGAGGTATAAATAATAAGACCTTGCTCTGCTGAGTCTGGACTAACCGAACCTATTCCGATTCCTTCCACGCCGTGCAGGCTCAATAGTGTTGGTTGATATTTTTCTTGCATTGTCATAAGAGTCATTAAATCAGGCATCGTAGCGCTCCTATTATTATAGGTTATAAGTTTTTGCTAAGCCGATCATTATATTCAAAAATTTTATAATTAAAAAATATTTATTGAAAATTTATTATGGTTCTTTATCATTTAATCACTTTTTAACCAATGAGGAAATTAGAATGAAAAAGATTGCATTAACAATTTTAAGTTTATTGCTCGCAGGTACTGCCTTAGCAAGCCCTAACAAACTACAAGTTTCAGATGTAAATCTAGCTTCTAACGTTACGATTAAACCAGCTGGTAATTTACTTTTAGATTTAACTAAATTAGTCCCTGGCATTATTTATGATATAACCTGTAATATTCAAGATCCTAATTATGCTGTCAATCAAGCTATCTTAGGGATTGTTTATCAAACTCCTTCAAATAACCCACCCTCTTTGAGAGCTATTTATCTTAATAATACTCTGATTACAGGCCAAGCAAAATTAAACGCTCAAAGCCCGACCAATATTTTAGTTATGCAAGGTGTGCAAAATTCTAGTTATAGTTTGAATTTAGCTAATGCTGATCAACAAGATTCTATTATTGTTAGCAGTTGTGATGCAGTGGCAGAATCTTAATTTTTATTATTTACCAATACCTCCAAGATAGTGCTTGGAGGTTTTTTAATTATTCTTTAGCAATTATGCTGCAGCTAGAGTTGTCTTGTGCATCTCCGTACCAGTTTCTTCTCTTTCTCTCATTCTACCCTGATAATCAGCCAAAATTTGCTGAATACCCAGAATAGTTATTGTTGAACCAAATATATCTCTTACTCCCTCAAACACCTCTTTAGAGCGCCCATCATATAAGCTGTTTTGCTCTAAACTGCTTTTATATTGATTGCAAAGACTGACTATGCTGTCTAAAAAAGTTTGCTCTGTGGTAGTTACTAGTTTATCTTGTAAAACATGAAGCTTTGCAATAAAGGCTTTTCTTAATTGCGCTTTTCTTTCATAGAGATCTTGTGTAGCAAAAAAAGTTGATGCTACTCTAACTGGATGAATTTTAGTTCTCGCTTGGTACCGAGCTGCCCCAATCAAATCTGCTATTAATTGAGATTTTTCTGTCGTCATACTAATCTTCCTCGCTTTTTTACTCGCTTAGTAATAAATTTATTTATTTACTTGTATCCTATCATGTACTCATGTAGCATTACAAGAATATTATGGAGAAAGTTATGAAACAAGGTTCGGAAAGTGGTTGGTGGCAATTAATTGAGTTAATCCATCAAATAAAAAATAAACAACAACTGGAGCAATTTTTTCAATTGTTGTTTACCCCTGAAGAACGTCATGATTTGGCGAAACGTATGTTAATAATCAAAGGGTTATTAGCAGAAAAGCTAACCCAGCGGGATTTGGCCAGGGCATTACAAGTGAGTATTGCCAAAATTACGCGGGGCTCCAATGCGTTAAAAATGATTGATAACAGCTTAAGCAGGCTATTAAAAGAAAATTAATTTTAATTTTCAGCCTCTTAGGCAAAGAGAGGCGGAAATGCTAAATAAAACAACTTTTACAGAATTTGAGTCCTTAGCTAAACAATCCACTACCATTGGAATTTATCAAGAAATTGCTGGCGATAACTTAACGCCAATTGGTGTTTTTCTGGCTTTAGGTAAATTAACCCAAAATGCCACTTTACTTGAATCTACCCCTGCAACAGGTAAACAAGCTCGTTATTCCTATCTAGGGCTTGAACCGCTAGCATTGCTTACTCTTAAAAATAAACCTAACGCCTTATCTCAATTAAGAAAGTTCTATCAACAACACCGCTGTGCAATTCAACATCCACAAAGTGGCTTTTTAGGAGGAATCGTTGGCTTTATTGCTTATGATGCGGTCAGACAATTTGAAAATATTCCAAATAGGCATCAAGATTTAGAGGCGCTGCCTGATTTTGCTTTTACTAGCTATCGAACCAACATTACCTTTGATCACGTAACCAACAAAATCGTGATCAGTAGAAAAGTTGTTGTTGAAAAAGATCTAACCCATACATTTACCAAAGCTATGGCTAAATTACAGCAGCTCATAGAACTTTTTTATCAAGCACCTACTCAACCTCTAGCTGCTCTGCAACCAAAATTCCCTCTTTCGACGGAAGTAAGCACAGAAATATCAGATGAGGAATACTGTCAATTAGTCAACCAAGCCAAAGAATACATTAAAAACGGCGATATTTTTCAAGTAGTCTTATCCAGAAAATTTACTAAAAAATTAACCGCCTCGCCTTTTTCAGTCTATCGGGCTTTACGTATGGTAAGCCCAGCACCTTATTTGTTTTATTTAGATCGTAAAGATTATGTAATAACTGGTGCTTCACCTGAAAAATTAATTAGCGTTACTAAACAAGAAGTCAGCTCATTTCCTATTGCCGGCACAAGGCCTCGTAGTGCTAATCAAGAAATCAATGAACAGCTAGCTATTGAACTACTACAAGATGAAAAAGAACTAGCTGAGCACGTAATGTTAGTAGACTTGGCTCGTAACGACTTAGGTAAAACTTGTGAGCCCGGCAGTGTGTCTGTGAAATCTTTTAAACAAGTTCAACAATACTCTCATGTCATGCATATTACTTCTGAAGTCATAGGTAAACTGCAGCCTCATCATGATGCCTTGGATGCTTTGGCTGCCGCCTTTCCAGCAGGCACTTTAAGTGGCGCCCCTAAAATTCGAGCCATGGAGATTATTGATGAGCTAGAACAGTCCAAGCGTGGGGCTTATGGAGGAGTCATTTGTTTTATAGATTATCAGGGTCATTTAAATAGCTGTATCACCATTCGTACCGCCGTAATTAAAGAAGGTCTAGCAACAGTTCGTACCGGTAGCGGCATAGTATTTGACTCTATTCCCGAGCAAGAAGCGCAAGAAACTCACCATAAAGCCCGCTCAATACTCGCTGCCATTGATTTAGCTGAAGGAGGTTTATCATGATCTTATTAATTGATAATTATGATAGTTTTACTTATAACCTTTATCAGCTGATTACTCAATTTTATCCTCAAGTAAAAGTAGTGAGAAACGACCAAATTACTTTAACTGAAATTGAAGCCATGACCCCAGCAGGTATCGTTTTATCACCAGGGCCTGGTCACCCGCTACAAGCTGGACTTTGTATCAATCTTATTCAGCAATTTTATCAAACCATACCCATCTTAGGTGTTTGTTTAGGTCATCAAGCCATTGCCTGTGCCTTTGGAGGACGTGTTATTGCCGCACCCACCATTGTTCATGGCAAAGCTGATTCTATTTTTCATGCTAGCCAAGGATTGATGCAAAACATGCCTCAACCTTTTAAAGCCACTCGCTATCATTCACTGTGTGTGGCTAAAGAAAATTTACCTAACACTTTAGTTATTACAGCAGAAAACAAAGAAGGATTAATTATGGGATTAAAGCATCAGCGCTATCCTTGTTACGGCATTCAGTTTCATCCTGAATCAATTTTAACAGAACAAGGTACTCTGTTAATAAAAAATTTTCTTGTTTACTGCAAACAACTCAACAAACAATTAGTAGTAAACCCATGATATTAACAAATCTCTTGCAAGACATAACTGCTGGTTATCGATTAAACGAGCTTGATGCTTATCAAATGATAAATACTATGTTAAATACCACCAATACTGAACAAGTTGCTGCTTGTTTAAGCTTATTAAACTTTCAACAAGATAATATCGCCTTATTAACTGGAGTCGTGCAAGCTTTACAAGCTGTTATGCAGAAAATTAATACTTCTTTTCCTATTATGGATATTGTAGGTACTGGTGGTGATTTAGCTAATACCGTGAATATTTCCACTGGCTCCGCTTTATTATTGGCGAGTTGTAATGTTAAAGTAGCTAAGCATGGTAATCGTGCCGTCTCCTCAGCCTGTGGCTCAGCAGAAGTATTAACTGCTTTAGGCATTCCTATTGAAAATACTGCTATAAGCGTTGCAAAATCAATTGCCGACTATAACTTTGGCTTTTGTTATGCGCCTCTATTTCATCCTAGCTTTCAAATTTTAAGGCCTATTCGTAAAGCCCTTGGTATTCCGACTATTTTTAATTTGATTGGCCCTTTACTCAATCCTGCTCAAGCAGAATATTTAATGATTGGTGTTTACAAACCTCACCTATTAAAAATATTTGCTGAATTACTCACCATGCTACCTATTAAACGTGCTCTGGTTTTTCATAGTTGCGGTTTAGATGAATTAACAACAGCAGCTCCTGCTACAGCTTATTTAGTGGAAAACTCAACTTGCAGTCAATTAACACTTAACGCAGAAGATTATGGACTAAAATCATATCCGTTAACTGCCTTACAAGGTGGCACACCTGAGTTTAATGCAAACTTACTGTATCAAGCATTAAGTGGCCATCATGCTGCTATTGCAGAAACACTAATTTTTAATGCTGGTGTTGGGCTTTATCTTTATGGTCATGTTAATTCAATTACTAAAGGCATTATTTTAGCAAAAGAATACTTGTATAACGGCAGCACCTTAACTTTATTAACTCGTTTACAAACTGTAGGAAATTAGCATGACTAATCAATTAACAGCCTTTATCACTCACAAACAAAAAGTTCTTCATACCCTTAAAAATGATCCTATTAAAATGGCTGAATTACTACCTGTATTAATAGAAAAAGTAAATCTCGACCATACCAAATCATTCGTTCAAGCATTACAACAACCTGGATTAAATATTATTGCCGAAATTAAACGCCAGTCTCCTAGTCGTGGTCCTTTGGCCGACATTATTAATCCTGCAGAATTAGGGCTTATTTATGCGGCAGCAGGGGTCAGTGCTATTTCTGTATTAACAGATGAACATTTTGCTGGTACTTTTTCCGATCTTCAGCAAGTTGCCACGGCTCTTGCAACGCAGCGCCCAGCAATTTTATGCAAAGATTTTATTATTGATCCGCTACAAATTGCTCAAGCTAAAATAGCTGGGGCAAATGCCGTTCTATTAATTGTCGCTGTACTACAAGAAAGAACTGGGGAGTTTTTACACATTTGCCATCAGCTAGGTCTAGAGGCTTTAGTTGAAGTTCATAATTATAAGGAATTAATGATAGCCCTAGAAAGGGAAGCAAAAATTATTGGTATTAACAACAGAAATCTTGAGGATTTTTCAGTGAATACAAATCTTGCATTAGAGTTAATTAATTACCTGCCAGCCCGTATTATTAAGGTGGCTGAATCAGGTATTTTTACTGCGTCCCTTGCTAAACAATACCAACAAGCTGGTTTTCATGCAGTTTTAGTGGGCGAGGCTTTAGTCACTGCAAAAGATCCTAGTCAACTTATTAAGACCATGCGAGGGCTTCATGAATAAACTTTTAATTAAAATTTGTGGCCTTACCTGCCCCACGATTGCTGAAAAAACTGCTTTATTAGGTGCTAATTTTATAGGATTAGTCTTTTATCGCTATTCCAAACGTTATGTAGAGCCTTCTCAGGCCTTAGAGATAAGTTTGGCTGCAAAAGCAGGTGGGGCACAAGTCGTGGCGGTGGTTGTGGAACAAACGATTCATGAAATTGAGGCGCTTTGTCAAACACTTGCTATCTCAATAGTTCAACTACATGGTGATAAAGCCAAATTGACAGCGAATCAATTACCTCAGTCACTATCAAAAATAATGGCTTTAACCCCACAAGAAAAATTTTCTCTTTCTCAATCTGTTTATTTTAATCCAAAACAAGATTATTTACTTTTTGATAATAATCAACCAGGTTCGGGTAGACGGTTTAATGAAGATCAATTTATACCTGTTAGTCAGCGCTTTTTTTTAGCCGGAGGTTTAACTAGTGATAATATTAAACTCTTGATTGAGCGATACCATCCTTTTGGCGTTGATGTTTCGACAGGAGTTGAAAAAGTACCCGGTGTTAAGGATCTACAATTAATTAAAACTTTTATAGAGCGAGTTAAAACATGTTAAATAAAACGACAAAGCGTTATGGAGAATTTGGAGGTCAATTTGCCCCTGAAATATTAATGAATGCACTTCAAAACTTAGAAACCGCGATTGAAAGCCTAGTAAACTCTTCAGATTTTCAACAAGAGTTATCGTTTTTATTGCAGCATTACGCCGGCAGACCTACTGCACTCACTGAAGTTAAAAATTTTAGCCGGGCAATTAAAGGGCCAAGAATTTTTTTAAAGCGTGAAGATTTATTACATACTGGTGCGCATAAAATTAATAATGCAATTGGCCAATGTCTGCTGGCAAAAAAAATGGGAAAATCTCGAGTTATTGCAGAAACAGGAGCTGGACAACACGGCTTAGCTACTGCCACTGCGTGTGCTTACTTAGGTCTAACGGCAGAAATTTACATGGGCACTGTAGATATCAAAAGACAGCGGCCTAATGTAGAAAAAATGCAGCTTCTCGGAGCAAAAGTTCATGCGGTTGATACAGGCGCTAAAACTTTAAAAGATGCTGTCAATGAAGCGTTACGAGACTGGTCAGCTAATTATAATACTACACACTATTGTTTAGGCTCAGCCTTAGGACCTTATCCTTTCCCACAACTGGTTGCTAAATTTCAAGCGATCATCGGTCAAGAGGTTAAACAACAACTTCTAACGCTTACCCAACAATTACCACAAGCTGTCATCGCTTGCGTAGGTGGTGGCTCCAATGCTATTGGAATTTTTCAAGCTTTTTTAGACGATCCTGTACAATTAATTGGGATTGAGGCTGGGGGGCATGGCAACCAATTAGGAGAACATGCAGCAAGATTTTTATCTGGTTCACCAGGTGTATTACATGGTTGCTATACTTATCTTTTGCAAACTGAAGCAGGTCAAATTGCCTCCACTGCCTCCATTTCAGCTGGTTTGGACTACCCAGCAGTAGGACCTCAACATGCTTATTTACACAAAAATCAAAGAGCTTATTATACAGCCGTTAGTGATACAGAAGCATTAACTGCTTTTAAATTATTAAGCCGAACTGAGGGTATTATTCCTGCTCTAGAATCTTCTCACGCCTTGGCTTATTGCATGACTATTGCTCATCAATTTCACCCTAATGACTGTCTTCTTATTAATTTATCCGGTCGTGGCGATAAAGATTTACCAGAGTTATTAGCAAAAGGATTACTTTCATGATGGATAGAATTGCGCAAGTTTTTAAACAAGGTTCAGCTTATTTAGGTTATTTAACTGCAGGCCATCAAGGTCTTGAAACTTCTCTACGAGCAGCTTGTGCTTTAATAGCAGGTGGCGTTAATATGCTAGAAATTGGCGTACCTTTTTCAGATCCTACTGCCGATGGACCTGTTATTCAATTAGCTATGCAAGATGCTTTACAACGTGGTACCACCCTACAGCACTGTTTAACTTTAGCCACTGAATTACGCCAACTTTACCCTCATCTGCCATTAATTTTATTTAGTTATTACAATCCTATTTTAAAAGCTTTACCAAAAACTTTTTTATCCCACGCTAAACAAGCTGGTTTTGATGCAACTTTAATTGTTGATTTACCAATAGAAGAAGCCTTGCCGTTAATTACTTTAAATAAACAAGCAGGTTTAGCCACTATTTTTGTCGTGACCCCTGATACAACCAATACTCGTTTTGCTATTATTAATCAATACGCACAAGGCTTTATTTATTATGCTTGCCGACGAGGAACTACTGGTGTTAAAAATGATTTACCAGAGGATTTTCAAACTCGTATAAGTGAGTTAAAATTGACCTCCAGATTACCTGTTGTAGCAGGCTTTGGCATCGCTAGCCAAATCGTAGCTCAACAAGTATTAACTTATGCAGAAGGTTTTGTTGTTGGCTCTAAATTTGTAACCGCTATTGAACAAAAGCTCACTGCGGCTGAACTTACTAATTTAGCCAGATCCTTACTGCCAAACTATTGATAACAATAACGAAAGGTAAAACATATGCTACTTATCCTTGAAAAAAATATCTCCCTAAAAGCGGTGAATGAATTAATTGGCCGCTTACAATGGATGGGTTTTCAAGTAGTAAAAGGCCATCATGATAACAATCGTGAAAGTTTAGCCTTGGTCAATAGTCTACACAAACAGCTTAACCCTGCTGCCTTTAAAGATTTACCCGGCGTTATCGATGTTTTACCACTAGATAAACCTTATAAATTAGCAGGTACCGATTTTAAATCCAAACCCAGTATTATTCCTTGCCAAGGATTATCAATAGGAGGGCCTGGTATTGTTATCATGGCAGGCTCTTGTTCCGTGGAGTCAGAAGAACAAATTATGGAAACAGCAAAATTGGTTGCTGCTTGTGGCGCTACCATTTTACGTGGTGGAGCTTATAAACCCAGAACTTCTCCTTATGACTTTCAAGGTTTAGGTGAAATTGGATTACATTATTTAAGTCAAGCAGCCAAACAATATCATCTTCTCAGTGTATCGGAAGTCATGGATACTACAGAAATTGATTTAGTCGCTAATTATATTGATATCTTACAAGTCGGTGCCCGTAATATGCAAAATTACAGCTTGTTAAAAAATTTGGGCAAAATAAATAAACCTATTTTATTAAAACGAGGCTTGTCAGCAACTTACAAAGAGTTTTTACTGGCTGCAGAATATATTTTAAGCGCCGGCAATCCCAATGTTATTTTATGTGAGCGCGGGATCAGAACATTTGAAACTTATACTCGCAATACACTCGATATTGCCGCTATTCCTATCTTAAAAGAATTAAGTCATTTACCTGTGATTGCTGATCCCAGCCACGGGGTGGGCCTTCGTAATATGGTGGCTCCAATGAGTCGAGCAGCCATTGCTGCCGGTGCCGATGGTTTATTAATCGAAACACACCCCGATCCTGATAAAGCGCTTTCCGATGCACAGCAAACCATTAATCCAACCATGTTGGCTGAAATTATTAACTCTTTAGAACCCATTGCTATTTCTCTAGATCGATCTATTATTAGAAGTCAATAACATGCAAAATATTATTTTAATTGGTCATAAAAGTTCTGGAAAAACAACTATTGGTCTAACCTTGGCTAACAATTTAGAGTTTGATTTTGTTGATACCGATACATTAATCCTTAACACTTACTGTCCTGGAAAAACGATTGCGGCTTTTTATCAAGAAATAGGAGAGAAAAGATTTCGGCAATTAGAAAATAATATCATTCAGTCTTTACCCAAAACTCATACCGTCATTGCTACAGGAGGAGGAACACTCACTATAGCAAGCAATGCTAAGTATTTAAAAAAGCTAGGCCAAATAATTTATCTCTATTTACCTATTTCTATCTTAACAGAGCGTAATCAATATCGCGAACAACAGGGTATTCTTGCCACACTGCTTGATCCCCAAGTGCATTATGAATCACGTGATAAGCTTTATCGACAATATGCTGATTTCATTATCGAATGTAAGCATAAAACAGTTGTTGAAATTATCAATGAAATGAGAAAAACTTTATTAAAATAAAAACCCAGTTACAATGATCTCATGACATCACTAACGATTAATACTTCTTTATCTTACCCAATTTATATTGAGCCAAATTTGCTCACCGACTGCTCTTTAATTATTCAGCATTGCCAAAAACTTGCCTCAACCTGGGTCATTATTGCTGATGAAGCTTTGCTAACGCTTTATGCCAAACCTTTACAACAAGCTTTGCAACAAACTAATCCTCACTGTCATTTGTTAAGCTTTGCAGCCTGTGAGGCTAATAAAACCCGTGAACAAAAAGAAATTCTAGAAGATGAGTTATTTTATTTAGGCTGTGGACGAGATACTTGTTTAATAGCATTAGGTGGCGGGATTACTACCGATCTAGTAGGTTTTATTGCTGCAACTTTTTGTCGCGGAATTCCTGTTATTTATATCCCTACTAGCTTACTTGCTATGGTTGACGCTAGTATTGGCGGCAAAACTGGTGTCAATACACCTATTGGCAAAAATTTAATTGGTTCCTTTTATCAACCTAGTGCTGTTTTTATAGACCCTTTGGTTTTAAATTCTTTACCCAAGCATTTATTTTACGATGGCATGGCAGAAGTGATAAAACACGCTTTATTAGCAGATAACATATTAATTGAATTATTACAAACTCAGACCGCAGCGATTTTAAACTTAGAGCCCGCTGTTTTAACTACCATGATCACTCATAGTCTACAAGTAAAGAAACAGTTAGTAGAAGTTGATGAAAAAGAGCTCACTGGACCAAGACAATTGTTAAATTTGGGTCATACTCTAGCTCATGCTTTAGAAACTGTTTCTAATTATCAATTAAGCCATGGTCAAGCAGTCAGCATTGGACTGGTAATAGAAACAGAGCTAGCTCTAAAATTAGGCATTTGCCAACCAGCTTTATTGACGTTAATCACTGCGCTTTTATTTCTCTATCAATTACCCACGCAATTGCCTAAACATTATCCTTTATCAGGGTTAATCGCAGCATTGTCTCATGATAAAAAAAATAAAGCGCAGCAAATTCATTTTTGTTTTTTGCAAAAAAGTGGCGAGCCTTATATTCAAGATCACCAATACAGTCATCCTGTTTCTCCCGCTATTATTAAAGAAGTTTTACAAAGTTTAACTGGCCAGTAATTGATTTAAAGAGATCAATGTTTTATTTTGCGATGAGTAAGGTAGCGAATCACAGCATAAAGGGCTAAAGCCGCTGCCAAGTGTTTTAAAGTATGGCCACTTACTAAATGTCCTGTTAACTGGTAAATACCATAATCAAAAAATTCAGCAATTTTGGCAATTCCATACCATCCTAAAGATTCTATTAGATAATAGATACCACTATAAGGGGAGGGAAATAATAACAAAATGATAATCATCATACTGATCGGATAAAACTGAGCCCAAACATAAAGCCGTAAATCACCATGCTCTAAGCTTTCACTAATTTTCCATTGGATGGTAGCCAGTAAACCTAAAACAACCAAAGGTCCTAATAATAATAGCCCAATTCTGCAGTTTACTTGTTCCATAAAAATTGCGGAAAAATAAGCCCTGGTAATCATGCCTATCGGTAATCTGTCCCATAACAGCATTGCATTATTAGGATTAAGATGGTAGTAAGCAGAACCAGCGCCTATTAAAAGTGTTCCTATAAACAGCACGCCATAAGGCCAGCGTTCTTGAGAAGTAATAAAGTACTTATCAGCCCGTTTGTTAAAAATAGTATAAAGTCCTAAGCAGCCAACAACAATAAAAAATATTGGAGGCAACATTAAAAAAGTTTTTAATCCCAAAAAATATTCGCTTATCTGCAAAATGATGATAATTAATATTTTGAAGGATCGGTGGCAATACTTGTAAAACAATAAAAGAGGCTAAGGTAAAAATAAATAAAATAATTACCGCTTGACGCAGGCTTAATTGCAAACACTTTATCTTCATAAGAATGATTATAAGACAAAAGACTGCCTCAGTGATGATTATTTCTAAAATTTTTAGCGCTAGGCCAATCATTAGCGCTGCAAATAAACAGCTAAATTTTAGTTAAAGCAAAATTATTTTTTAATACAAACCGTCTACAGATCTTACTTAATAAGTTACTTTTTCTAGTACAAATTACCCGTTGTTAGCAACTCTCCTTACAAATTTTTAATAATTGATGACCTATATTGTCATATTATACTGACAAAAAAAAAGCCTCTTTGATGACGAGATTTACAAAATCCTTAAGGTTTTCTTAAGAAAACTGCGTTACCTTTTTGATACTACTTCAGCCCGGCTTTATTTAATGGCTGCTGTCCTATCATCAACACTAATCCAATACGAGGTATTACTTATGGCTTTCGTGATGACCTATAGTGAAATTGAAAGAGTACTTAAACTAATTAATACTTTTTTACATAATGTCACCCCTAGACGTTTATTAGAACTTGCAGAAAACAGAAAATTAGTAAGCTTACCCCCTACTCAATACCAAACAGCTTTAGCAGAACCTGCAACACCTCCTGCTGTTGATGAGGCAAGCGGTTATGCTAAAGCTGAGGAAGGAGCTGGTGTTCCTGTAGTTGTTTCCACTTCTTCAGAGCGAACAGCTAAGTTGTTAGCTGGAACGACTCATATTGCTCCACCTATTGCTTTTCATCCTTCAGCACCGCCTGATGCAATTGCTGCTACTTTAACTCATCGTCTTGAAGAATGGCTATCACCAAGTGATGAAACACTCACTAGTGAAGAGCGCGCTATTCGAACTCATTATTATCACTTCTTATTAAGAGATGCCGCCTTAGAATTATTAAGAAAACGTAAAGAAGAGCAAGCCAAACATAGGCCAGCTAAAAGAAGAAAAACCAGCTCATCGCCTATTGATGAAATTTCAGCAAGCGATATGAGAAGAGCTCAAACTGCTATCGATAATAGTATTAAGCAGTATATCCCTTGTATTAATTGGTGGACTGTTGCTTATGAAGGCCTACAAACTTTACTACTAGGTGGTGCGACAGCTGTATCAACCCTCATGGCTTTGAATGTCTTGCCTAGCTTTGATAATGATAGCTTAGAAGTAAAAATTGAGACTAGCGCAGCCGCACTGGCAAGCGGTACCGTCACCGCAATCAGGCTTTATGAACATAGCCAAGCCATTCGTTTTTGGCGTGCGGCGCCTTATGGAGTCAGCAATATTCATCACAAAGTATGCGAACTTGTTACCCCTGCTAACGTTGATAGTGACACTGCTGCCGTTCCAAGGCTTACAATCTCCTAGCTATTGACAGCGATTCCCCAAAGTAGTAAATAGCTACTTTGGGATTTTTAAGTTAAAATTATTTAACTCCCTATTACTTAAAAGAATAACTATGCCAACCAGAAAGAAGTTTCTAACAATCGATGACATTAATATTCTAATTTGTACCCTGCGACATAATCTTTCTAATAGATACACCCTCACTACTTTGAAAAAAATAGCTATTGGTAAAGTTGATCTACTCCCTATCCCCTCATTATTTATTGAAGAAATGCAACTCCATATACCAGAACAGGATAGAAATGGTAATTTAGTACTGAATGAAGAAGGCGATGCTTGTTTTCAAACTATTACTATTTTTAAATTTTGTACAACCAGAGCTGAGCAAACCCTTACTGATGACAGTAAATTAATTTACTTTTTTCATCACCCTCATTTATTGTTACACTTATTAGAACCTTCTGCAGAGTTAACCGCCAGCTTATTATTTATTATTCGTAAACTTTCACTCAAACTATTAGAAAAAAAATTATACGAAATTAGCGCTGATTTATCTGACGAAGGTATTATAAGAAAGTCTTCCTCTGAGTATACAATAAATTTAGGCCATCTGCATATGGCTCAAAATGCCTTAAGTAGAGATTTAAAAACTTTCCCATCTTTTTCACGGACACCTTTTTGTTGGTTAGCCTTTTTTTCATTTGCATTATTTATTGCAACTATCTTACTAAGCAGACAATTTATTTTAACTAAAGGAAAATCGGTTGAAATTATTACAGAAGAAATTTCCCAACCAGTTCTTTATGGGGTAAGCGCTTTAATTTCTTTATTACTTTCTTCTCTTGCAATTTTCTTAGCTTGTCGACGGGATTTACTACAACGTACTTTGGTTAGTCGAAAAACCCTTGACTTAATGATAGAAAAAATGCTAGTTGAAACCATTTCTATTTCAGGCCCTTTGTTACCTGAATCGGAAAGAAAGGCTGAGCCAACACCACCACTTGATGAAAGCCATTCTTCAGCCCTACCTATTTCAGCTGTAGTCACTACTAGATCTGTAGACTCACGTCTCGGTGCTGGTACTGGACTTATTCCTCCCCCTCGTAGATCAAGTAGAGCGTCTCTTTCAAGAGCAGCTACCCAACTAAGAAGCGCAGCACTTCCTGCTCAAGCAGACACAACCACTATTTTCATTGATAATCCTTTAAGCAGTCAGGCAAGAAGTCAAAGCTTACCCGATCTTGCAGCATTAGGCAGCAGAGCCACTGATCTCTCTTCTTTGCCGTCAGACCAAAGAAGAGAACCAACTGCTGCTTCGGCACGCTCCGCTTCAGGCAGAGTGGCTTCGCAAAGTGAAATGAGATTATTTCGACCACCCAGACCGCCAAGAAGCTCAACCACTACACAAAGCACAGTGCCTAGCTTACTTGAGGAGGTTGCCAATTATGGTTCAACTGCCAGAAGATATAGTGCCGGTAGTTTGACTGCGGCTGGTAGCTCAGCAGCTGTTCCTAGAGATTATCATTGTCTAATTGAAAGCACGCCAGCGTCAGCCAGGTCAAGCAGTTTAAACCCCTAATATTTAAATACCCTTCTATTAAATAATTAAATTAAAATTCAATAAGATAGATGCGAAAATTACTGCTCAGAAAATTTCATACTGATTTGCCCATTAGAGCAAAAGCTTCTTGCGTAAAAAAATTTACTGCTAATCATGAAAATAAAAAGTACGCACAAAAAATCTGAACAAGAAATTTATATTGACGCTAACCGACAAGGCTTATCACAGCCAAACAGATAAGAGCTTAAAGCTTAATATTTCTGAATCAGATAATACCTGGTTATTTTCGTATTAACCCTAATCAGACAAATAATAATATAAAATATCATTACCATAATACGCATCTGGCATCACGAAGCAACTAAATTGGGAGTTTCATTAAATGAGCAGGATCAAATAGTTTATGCATTTAGAATAGCTAATAATAAATAGTTTTTATTCTAATTAAGCAATCAATTTTATTTACCATACCTAATTTTCTTTACCATATACCTTTAAATTTACCTATATTTTTAAATTTTTATACCAGATAATTTAAAAACCGCTGGATATATTTTTATAATTAGCTATAAAATAATGATATCTTCTATCAATTCATAAGTTGATCAAAATTTAGCTCACGAGATTATTTAATAGGAGAGAGTCTAATGAAACACTATAAGCAACTTGTTTTATCCGTGCTATTGAGCAGCTTGGTAATACAGGCTTTTGCTGCCAGCTCTAACCAAAAACCTTTTACTCCTTTACAACCCAGCACTTTTAGAGCTAAGGACTTTGCCTGCCCAGAGGTTAATTTAGTTCAGCACGCTTTATTTAATGAACAGCCAGGTAAAATTAAATTATGGCATGAATATGATTATCTACCCTGGCAAATTAGTGTTCCTAAAGGCGTGCCCACACCTGTCACCTTGCATGGCTTTGCTCAAGCCATTTGGCAACAAGGCAATCAAACTTTAACCTGTGTATATCCTATCAATAATAGTACTTATACTGTAAACGTTATTGCACAAACTAAAGTGCTGTGCCCTGATACAGTACCCTGGGAAGCTAGCTCTCAACAAACCATGTCATGTAAAGGTAAACCTGAACTTTGCATGTTTGATATCGTCAAAGCTAATTAAAAAAAATCCCGCTCAAAGCGGGATTTTATCTCATAGCTTTAAGCCCTATAAACTATAATAAAGATCAAACTCAACAGGATGAGGAACTAAACCCACTTGTTGAATTTCTTCACGCTTTAATTCAATATAAGCTTCTAACATGTCCTCAGAAAAGACACCTCCAACTGTTAAAAACTCATGATCTGCTATTAAAGCATCTAGCGCTTGACCTAATGAAGAACAAACTGTTGGAATATTTTTTGTCTCTTCTGGTGGTAAATCATAAAGATCTTTATCCATTGGATCACCTGGGAGAATTTTATTTTTAATTCCATCAATACCAGCCATCATCATCGCTGAGAACGCAAAATAAGGATTAGCAGTAGGATCTGGGAAACGAACCTCAATGCGACGAGCACGCGGATCACTTACATAAGGAATTCGAATTGAAGCAGAACGATTACGTGCTGAATAGGCTAACATTACTGGTGCTTCAAAACCAGGCACTAAACGTCTATAACTGTTAGTACCAGGATTAGTGAAGGCATTTAAAGCACGAGCATGTTTTAAAATACCACCAATATAATATAGAGCATTTTCAGATAACCCTGCATATTGGTCCCCTGTAAAAATATTTTTTCCATCTTTAGATAAAGATTGATGGCAATGCATACCATTACCATTGTCTCCGACTAATGGCTTAGGCATAAAGGTTGCAGTATAACCAAATTGATGTGCTACATTATGTACCACATATTTTAAGGTTAATAACTCGTCGGCTTTTTTCAATAATGAATTAAAGCGAGTAGCAATTTCATTTTGATTACCGGTTGCTACTTCATGATGATGCGCCTCAATCTTTAAACCCATGCTAGTTAGCACTTCACACATACAAGAACGTATGTCTTGTGAAGAGTCAACTGGAGGAACTGGAAAGTAACCACCTTTAACACGTGGACGATGACCTAAGTTACCGCCATCATAAGTACGCCCTGAATTCCAAGCTCCTTCATCAGAATCAATACTATAAAATGCACCTCGAATAGAAACTTCATGACGCATATCATTGAATAAGAAAAACTCAGGTTCTGGACCAAAATTGGCTGTATCTGCGATACCGGTTGATTTCAAATAGGCTTCAGCACGAGCCGCTAAGGAACGTGGATCTCTTTCATACGGCAACATATTGCTAGGATCGACAATATTACAACGTAAAATTAATGTCGCTTCTTTATAAAAAGGATCTAAAACAGCTGTTTCTTGATCGGGCATTAATATCATGTCTGAACAGTTAATTTTTTGCCAACCTTTGATAGAAGAACCATCAAACATCTTGCCTTCTTCAAAGAAATTTTTATCAGCCAAAAACGCTGGGATGGTAACATGTTGTTCTTTACCAATTGTATCAATAAAGCGCAAGTCTATATATTTGATCTTCTCATCTGCTATCATCTTCATGATATTATTTGCCATATTTATGCTCCGCGTATTTTTAATAATTAAGAATGGTCATACTTGAAAAACTATACTGATCTTTGCAATAGTTTCAATATTAGCCAACACAGTGCAATACTGCGACTGAACTTCTTCTCCAGATAAATCCTTGCTCAGCAAGCTCAAAGGCATGACCAGCTGAATATAAATCTTACCTGCTAAATAATCTAGTCTAGTTGTTAATAAATTTTTCCAGCCGGGTAAATTTTGACAATGTTTATTCAGGTCCGTCATGATCTGTTCACGATTTGGCAGATTAATATTAGGCTTAGTTTCTTCATCATCCTCAGGATCAATATGAATTGTGATGTCTTTGATATTTAAGAAAGCTTGCCGTAACTGCAGATAAGCCTTATCCCCAATATAGTGTCCTTCCGACACACTAATTCTAGGATCCACTTGTAAGTGCACATCAATAAAATATTTACCGCCCATGGTTCGACTGCGCATTTGGTGCACAGCCTTGACACCTGGTGTTGCTGTAATCAAGGCAATTATTTTTTGCTTTTGCTGCTCATCAATACCAGTATCAATCAGTTCACGAATACTTTGCCAAGCCATTTGACCGCCCATTTTCACGATCATTAAAGCTACTATCATAGCAGCTAGACTATCCATAAAATGGACTCCAAGCAAAGTTCCAATTACACCGATGAGAACTACTATGGAAGAAAAAGAATCACTTCGTCTGTGCCAGGCATTCGCTCTTAATAAACCTGATTCAATGCGTTTAGCTGTTCTTAAAGTATAATAAAACAGCAATTCATTTACGACGACTGAAGCTGCTGCCACAACTATGACAAAAATACTGGGCATTTTCCCATATTGTGAACTCATTATTTCTCGAATAGAATCCACCAAGATACCCAGCCCGACCATAATTAAAAAAGCAGCCAAAGCAACTGTGGCAAAAGTTTCTATGCGTTCATGCCCATAAGGATGGTCCGCATCAGGACCATGGCTACCCGCTTTACTTGCATAAAGCACTAAAAAATCTGTAACCAAATCTGAAAAAGAATGAATCCCATCAGCAATTAATGCCGTTGAATGTCCTAACCAACCAAACAAGATTTTTACAATGCTTAATAACAAATTAACCGCCGCACCAATTAAAGTAATGTGTTTAGCCTGGCGATAACGGGGATAGTCGATATTATGCATAGCGTTTGTTTCATCAACTTATAACTCTAGCTTTCTAGTATAAGAGTTTACTTAAATAAACAAAACCTATAAGTTGATTTTTATTGCAAAGCCCATGACAATAATCATTAAAGTATTACTAATAAGAGATGATATTTAATGCTCAGCTTCTATCCCTCGATTAAGCCTTTTCATACTCTGATGCTAAAGGTTGATTCACTGCATACTATTTATGTTGAGCAATGTGGCAACCCTCAAGGCTTACCTATTCTTTTTGTACACGGCGGACCCGGCTCAGGTTGCTCAGAGTCTGACCGCTGTTTTTTCGATCCAGAGCTTTATCATATTATATTATTTGATCAACGAGGGGCTGGACGTTCTTTGCCCTATGCCTGTCTAGAACACAATACCACTCAAGATTTAGTCGCTGATATGGAAAAAATCCGTCTTGAGCTGGGTATTGATAACTGGATAATCTTTGGCGGTTCTTGGGGCTCTACCTTAAGTTTGGCTTATGCACAAGCCCACCCTGATAAAACCTGTGCCTTAATTGTCCGTGGAATATTTTTAGGAACCCGACCTGAAATTAATTGGCTGTATTACAAGCCAGGTGCTGACTGGTTTTTCCCCGAGTTTTATGAAAATTTTCTCGCACCTTTAGCTGATAGGGATCTTAATAAAACTGATATTATTGAAGCTTATTATCAATTACTGACAAGTGAAGATGAAATAAAACGATTAAATGCTGCAAAAGCTTGGTCTATTTGGGAAGCGCAAACGGCTACCTTAGATCCCAACAACAATAAACTTGAATTATTTTCCTCACCTCATTTTGCGTTAAGTTTTGCCCGTATTGAGTGTCATTACTTTACAAATAATTGTTTTTTTACTACCAACCAACTACTTCATAACATGGATAAAATTGCACATCTCCCTGGTATTATTATTCAAGGACGTTATGATATGATCTGTCCACCTAAACATGCCTGGTTATTGCACAAAGCCTGGCCAGAGTCAGAACTATTTCTTATACGAGATGCTGGTCATGCCTCCAGTGAACCTGGCATAATAGATGGATTAATTCGTGCAACACAACGATTTGCAAAGAAATTGGCTTAATTAATTTTCAGGAAGAATTGACTAACTATGAAGGTTGCTTACTTAAATAAAATAATGATTAGTATTATAATGGCTGGTATCATTTCTGTTATCAATGCAGCACCTTCAACTTCGCCCACAGCACCAACTACAACAACCTCTGTTAGTGCTACTACAACTCCAACAGATAATCCACCTACTTTTCAAACCACCAATCCAGAGGAACAAAAAGCTATAGGCGAAGAAGCAACAAGTCAAGCCAGCACTCAAGAATTGTTTAATTTAATCAGTGGTAATACGGCTGCAAGTCCTGATACTGAAACAGAAATGATGACTGAAACACCCGATTCTTTTTCTGGTTACAATCATGTGGTATTTAAAATCAATGATAAGTTAGACAAAGTCATCGCCAAACCTGCAGCGCATCTTTATATTAAAATTGTTCCTCGCCCTTTAACTAATATGATTAACAATGCTTTTGATAATGTCGATAACATCCCTACCATTGCTAACGATCTGATGCAGGCAAACTTCTATCAAGCAACTTCTGACAGCTGGCGTTTAATCATTAATTCTACGCTGGGTGTTGGCGGTGCTTTTGATGTGGCTGCACAAATGGGTTTAGCTTATAACTATGAAGACTTTGGTCTTACTCTAGCACAATGGGGTTGGACTAGTTCTAGTTATTTTATTATTCCTATTTTAGGACCTAGTACGGTACGAGACGGATTAGGCCGTATTGTTAATTATCAACTATCCATTTTCCCCTATATTGAACCTGCTTCAACACGCTGGGGCATTTATATTTTATTCTTATTAAATCAACGTGTACAATTTTTAAAAGCTGAAGATCTTTACAATAGCGCAGCCATTGCCCCCTATGCTTTTATGCGTAACGCTTATTTACAACGTCGTGCTTATTTAATTAATCGTAATAAAGAATTAAATAACCCTTATACTAAAAAAGATATGCAGAAATATTATAACCCTTATTACCTCTACCAATAAGCATGTTTAATATTGTTTTAATTCATCCTGATATTCCACCCAATACGGGCAATATCATTCGACTTTGTGCTAATACAGGCTGCCAATTACATCTCATTCATCCTTTAGGGTTTAAACTGGATGATAAACGTTTAAAACGCGCGGGTCTTGATTATCATGAATTTGCCGAACTTAAAGAACATCAAAATTATCAAGATTTTTTAGCTCAATGCTCTCCACTTAGATTATTTGCTATCGAAACAGGCAGTATTCGTACCTATAACGAAGTAAAATATCAAGCGGGTGATTATTTATTATTTGGTTCAGAACTTACTGGTATTCCCAAACCGATTTTAGCACAGCTTACTCAAGAAAATATCTTATCAATTCCTATGCTACCTAATAATCGAAGTTTAAATCTCTCTAACTCAGTAGCTTTGGTTGTTTATGAAGCTTGGCGACAATTAAATTTTGCAGGCTATTAAAGCTAAACCTAGAGATAAACAACAAAATTTATTCAAAAATCTTGATTAAAAGTATTATTTGTTTTCAATTAGTTATAGTTATTTTTGGCTATGGCTTAAAAAGCTCTACTTGAATGTTTAACCAGTATGTCGAAAAATAATCGACATACTGGTGGTATTATGAAAATTGAAACACTAAGAAAACTAGCCGGAACTGAAGAAATTAACTATCAGTTTCTTCTTTCTGCACTTAAAGATTATGCTTGTCCTTGAGACAAAATTTCAGCCTGGATTAAATCTGGTGATGTGATTCGTGTAAAAAAAAGGTCTTTATATTTTTGGAAAAGCCGTCGCTTTACAACCTTATTCAAAAGAAGTGCTTGCTAATCAACTATATGGACTCTCAGCTATTTCCTTAACTTATGCTTTAAGTTATTATGGATTAATACCTGAACGCGTTACCACGCTTACTAGTATTACTAATAAGCGACGTAAATTTTTTCAAACTCTCATAGGGATATTTAATTATTATTATTATTTATACCTTGAAAAATATGCAGTAGGTATTGAATTACACTCATTTATAAAACAACAATCATTTTTAATTGCTTCTCCAGAAAAATCTTTGTGTGATCAAATTTATCTATTTGATAAAGACTACCCATTAAATAATAAAAAAGAAATGGAAAATTACTTATTCCATAATCTTAGAATAGATGAAAAATTATTAAGAAAATTTTCTCTAAAAAATTTACATGAAGTCATTACTTACTATAAGGATGGTCCCTAAACTGGTTATATAAATATATTAAAGATAGGAAATAATTATGCATAATGCAATAAGCCAGATGTTAAAAAAATATCAATGCCATTCACAACAAGATTTTATTAATGCTATTAAAGAAATCTTTCAAGAAACAGCTTTATGGACTGTGGCGAGCAAATTTTTTTGAAAAAGTGGCTTTTTATGGGAGTTCTGCATTAAGGATTTTATATGGACTAAATCGCTTTTCCGAAGACTTAGATTTCTCTCTTTTAAGTAAAGAAAAAAACTTTAATTTGACCCCATTTAATAATGCGATTATTAAAGAACTTAAAGGATTTGGTTTTGAAGCCACTATGGACACAAAAATTAAAAACTTTGATTCTAATATTGAGTCAGCCTTTATAAAAGCCGACTCCAAAAAACAACTTATAATAATAGATGCTCTCCATAATATTATTACAAGTACTCATAAGATGCAAATTATCAAAATAAAAATGGAAGTTGATACTAATCCTCCAAGATCGTTTGATACTGAAACAAAATTCTTATTTCAACCTATTCCTTTCTCTATTAAAAGCCTTACCCTGCCAGATCTGTTTGCAGGAAAAATTCATACCTTATTATGCAGAGCTTGGACAATTAGAGTAAAAGGACATGATTGGTATGATTTTGTTTGGTATCTTTCGAATAATATCCCGGTTAATTTGCAACATTTAAAAGCACGCTTAATACAAAGCAATGCTTGGGACAAACAACTCCATTTTAATAAAATTGAATTAATCAATCTTCTTGCTCAAAAAATAACTATTACGGATTTTGCAAAAGCTAATGAAGATATCTCTCTTTTTATTAAAAATACTGAGAGTATGGCTGTTTGGTCAAAAGAATTTTTTATAGCTATATTAGCTACTCTACAAACTATTAACTAATATTATTTAGTTAATTGAACAATCCAACTACGAATTTCAGAATGACTCATTTTAGGTAACTCCTCATCTGTTAAGATTTGTTGTACAACTTGATCACAAGTATTATTTTTACAGTTAAGTAATTCAGATTGACTTAAAGCAAAAAAAACTAACATAAAATGGGGTTTATGAGCAGTTAGTTTAATAATACTACGACTAAAATAGCGAATAGTTAACATAGCACAACGAAACAAAATTAAGCCTTGTGGTGAAGCAAAATATTGATAAAAAGTTTTTATTATTTCCGAATCTTCAGTCTGTAATAAAAAGCTTTCAAAATTAGCGACTATTTTTATTAATGTTTTTTGTTCGTCTGCGTTACAAGCTTGACGTTTTTTAATTAAAAAATTAACGAAAGGATGATAACTAGCTTGTTCATTACTTATAGCACGCTTTTGCGCTGTCAGCTGCACCAAAGAATAAAGTAAATCACCATTAATAATCTGAGAAGGCCTAGGGCTTACTGGCTCACGTCTTGATAAAATGGCTTTTGCTTTATAAAAAAGTTTCTTACTTGCTTTTTTATAATCTAATTTTTTTGATTTAAGCACCATACTCGACTCCATTTCATATATCTATTACTCAATAATAAAATATAAATCTAGCTCGCTTTATTTAAGCATTAGGTCCTGTAGTTTGATTCACCAAGGACAATGCTTTTAATATCGTTAAAGCTTCATATAATTGAAAATCTTTATTTGCCAACTCAGCCTGCTCATCATTAGCAGCCTCTGATGACTGTTTTTTTGCTGAACCGTTTTTTAAATGACCTTTTAAATTTTGCTCACGGATTTTTAAAAAGAATAAACCGTCTTCTTTGGTTTTATTTACCTTTAAATTCTCAACCAACACATCAGGCTTAATGCCCTCTTCTTGAATAGATCGACCCTTAGGTGTGTAATAAAGTGCCGTAGTTAATTTAATCGCTGTTTTATCATCTAAAGGTAACAAGGTTTGTACAGAACCTTTACCAAAGCTTCTTTGCCCGACTATTACTGCTCGTTTATAATCTTGCAGCGCACCGGCTACAATTTCTGAACCTGAAGCAGAACCTTGATTAATCAATACAATAATTGGTTTTCCTTTTAATAAATCTTCAGAGTCCGCTCGAAAATAGCTGTTTGCTTCAGAAAATCGCCCCTTGGTATAAACAATTAAATTATTTTTACCTAACTTTTTACTATCTAAAAACACATCCACCACTTCAACGGCGCTGTCTAATAACCCCCCTGGATTATTACGTAAATCAATAATTAAGCCCTGTAAATTACCATGAGTTTGTTGTTGCAGAGATTTCACAGCATTGACAACATCTTTGCCTGTGTTTTCTTGAAACTGACTAATACGGATATAGCCAAAATTATCGGCTAGTACTTTACTTTTAACACTTTGAATTTGTATACGCTGACGAGTAATGGTTAATTCTCTAGGTTTCTTTTCATTTTTACTAATAACGCTTAATGTGATTGTGGTGCCTGGTTTGCCTCTAATTAAGCGCACTACTTCATTAGCCGATAAATCAATTACCGGCTTGCCGTTAACAGCAATAATATAATCTCCTGCTTGAATACCCGCTTTTTGTGCAGGCGTATCATCTAAAGGCGCAATAACTTTTACCATGCCTTTTTCAGAGGTAATTTCTATCCCAATCCCCACAAAGTCACCACTAGTTTGACTTTTGAATTCTTTTAAATCTTCTTCATCTAAATAAACTGAATGGGGATCTAAACCAGAAAGCATGCCACGAATAGCATTTTCAAAAAGCTCTTTATCTTTTTTATCGTGCACATAAAACTGTTTAATTTCACCAAATACCAAACCAAACTTAATCACATCTTCTGGGTTTGGTTGAGTAGGTTTATAAATACTGGGGGCTGACAAAGCAGCAGGTTTTGTGGTAACGATAGCCGCTGTTGAAGCTGGTGTCGTAGAGCCCTCGCTACAGGTTATTAAACTGGCTAAACCTATCCCCAAAATAAAGTTCTTTAAATTGAAAGCCTTCAGCACTTTTCACCTCAATTGTTTCATCAATATGCTATTGTAGATCAATTAAGAATATTTGCGTATCCATTTTAGTGGATCTATTGCAAGGCCATTTTGAGTAACCTCAAAATAAAGCGCCGGATCAGTTAGCCCCCCAGAATTACCTACTGTGGCAATAACTTGACCAGAGGTCACCTCATCTCCTTCTTGAACATATAGGCTTTCAGCGTGCGCATAAAGACTCATATAGGTAGCATTATGTTGGATAATAACCAATAAACCATAGCCACGTAACCAATGAGCAAACACTACTTTTCCAGCCGCCGTGGCATGAATTGGAGTTCCCATGGGTGCAGAAAGCAAAATTCCGGAACTGAACAATCTTCCGCCAGCTAAAGGTTGGCCATAATTTTGGATCATTCTTCCCCCTGCAATAGGCATGCCACGGGCAGTAGAAGCAACCGAACTTGCTGGTGGATGATAAACATTTGAAGTTTGAACCTTGGTAATGACAGATTGTAAGCGGGCCTTATCTTGCAATAATTTGGCTAGCTGCTGCTGCTTACTACCAATACTTCTTTCTAATTGCTGTAACACTTGACTGCGAATTTGCTTTTCTTCGGTAAGCTTGGCAGTAATTGCCTGCTCTTGAGCTTTAACATTTTGCAATTTTTGGGTCTGTTGATTAACCGCAGCTGCAGTAGCTTCAAGCTGACTTAAAGTTACTTGAATTTGTTGTATAGCCTGACTACGAGCATTCATTAAATAACGATAATAAGTAATATAGCGTTCTACGGTCGCTGGATTTTCTTGATTTAATAAAATCTTTAAATACTGCTGTCTACCTAATATATAACTGGCGCAGAGCTGTTCATTAAGTACCTGTTGCTGCTGTTGTAATTGCAAAGTGTACTCGGCTTGCTGAGTTTGCGTAGTCGCTAAAAGTTTTTGCTGAGTGTTTAAGGTCTTTAGCGTATTATTCAATTGCTTTGAGGAACCAGCAATTTGAAGTTCGGTTTTTTGAAGCTGATTCTCCACGGTATTTTTCTGAGATTTTGATTCAAACAGGCTATGTTCCAATGAAGTAATCGAAGAACCCAATGAATTTATCGCTGTACTACGACTAAAAGCAGGGATATGCCAAGAAAAAGCCAAAGCAAGATTAGCTGCCCATAACAAAATAGAGAAAAGCAACCCAAATCTTTTGCTCCCTTGCCATAAGACTCTAATCTTAAGTTTATCCCTATCCTTTTTCACCTAATTTCTCTGGCTCCATTAGTGTTAGTAAAGAAGTCCCTGTCATCTCTGAAGGTATGGCTAAGCCCATCAAGTATAGCATAGTGGGACAAACATCCGCCAAAATACCTGCTTGCTTACAAATCGTAGCAGATCTACCTAGATAAATAAATGGGACTAAGTTAGTTGTATGCGCTGTATGAGCTTGTTTAGTTTTATCATCATACATACAGTCTGCATTACCATGATCAGCTGTAATAATCATTTCTCCGCCGACTGCCATAAGCGTTGTCGCCACTTTTCCAATACATTCATCTAAACATTCAATCGCTTTAATAGTTGCTTCATAATTACCAGTATGACCTACCATATCTGCATTAGCATAATTACAAATAATACAATCGTATTTTTTACTGCTGATCGCAGCAATCAATTTTTCTGTTAGTTCAGGCGCGCTCATTTGCGGCTGTAAATCATAAGTTGCCACTTTGGGAGAAGGAATAAGAGTTCTATCTTCTCCAGGAAAAGGTTCTTCAACGCCACCATTAAAAAAGAAAGTGACATGGGCATATTTTTCTGTTTCAGCTATTCTTAATTGTTTTAAACCAAGTTTAGCAAGATATTCCCCAAAAATATTGCTTAATCGACTAGGCGGATAAGCCACTGGGATATTAAAAGTTTCATCATATTGGGTCAAACAAACATAAGTATTTAACTTTGGCCATACTTTTCTCTTAAAACCATCAAAATTTTCTTCAATGAAGCAGCGTGTAATTTGTCTGGCTCGATCGGCCCTAAAATTCATAAAAATTACGACATCGCCTGTTTGGATGGTAACCGGTTTATCTTGCAAAACATGAATGCTCGTTGGTTTAACAAACTCATCCGTTTCACCTCTTTGATAAGCAGCTTCTAAACCTGCTTGTGCAGAAGTTGCAGTAAAAGCACTTTTGCCTTCTGTCATCAGCTCATAAGCTGCTGCAACACGTTCCCAGCGCTGATCACGATCCATGGTGTAATAACGTCCAATAAGCGTAACTATCTTCCCAACTCCTAAATCTTGACATTTTTCTTCTACCAATTGAATTGAACTGGCTGCGCTTTTAGGCGGCGTATCCCGACCATCTAAAATGGCATGTAAATAAATTTTTTTTGCACCACGTTTAGCAGCTAATTCTAAGCTTGCTAGAATGTGATCATGATGACTGTGCACTCCACCTGGCGATAATAAGCCCATGATGTGGACTGCTTTATCTGCTTGAATAGCACTCTCAATAGCTTTTGTTAACACTGGATTATAAAAAAAATCACCTTCTTTTATTGCTTTGGAAATACGAGTGAATTCTTGATAAACCACACGACCCGCACCTAAATTTAAATGCCCTACCTCGGAATTACCCATTTGATCATCGGGTAATCCTACTCCTTCTCCCGAACCAGAAATTAAGGTATGTGTACAATTCTGCCAAAGCTTATCAAGATGAGGAGTACGAGCATGATAAATAGCATTATGGTCATGCGCTTCACTGTGGCCAAAACCATCTAAAATTATTAAAATCATTGGTCGATGTAAAATTGAAGTCATCACGTTAAAAACCCTTCTTAACGATAATTATTGAGCGGCCAATGATAGTCTTACTAGACAGGTTTCTGCAACCTTTTTAAGGATTATCCAAAGCGTACTAATCTTCATAATTGAATAGCGTTCATCAACCCATTTCTAAGAACAAAAATGATTAATTCTTGTTAAATAACGGGCTGTTAATCTCTAGTTTCTTCACCCAGAGTGTGTATAATCAGGATCTTAATTTAATACTGTTAAGAATTATAAATTATGGACAAAATTTGGCCTTTTATTAGCCATCACTGGTTATTAAGCGCTTTATTCATTCTTTTACTGATCGCTATTTTTATTTTTGAGGCGTTAAGTAAAAAACAATCTTCGGCCCATATTAGTCCCCAAGAAACTATTCAATTAATCAATCGTCATGAAGCTGTTGTCATTGATATTCGCAGCCGGGAAGCGTTTATCCGTGGCCATATTATTAATGCCATTCACTTGCCCTTTGCGGCGCTACAAAAAGATATTCAAAAGCTCATTGAGCATAAACACAAACCCATTGTCATTGTTTGTGAACAAGGGCTAGAATCAGTCAAAGCAGCTAAATTAATTGAACAAAACGAATTTGATCATGTTAGTATTTTACAAGGTGGCATGAAAGCCTGGCGTGAAGAAGACCTACCCTTGGAGAAAGGCAAATGACCAAAGTTATTATTTATTCAACACAAATATGTCCTTATTGTATAAGAGCCAAACAATTACTCGACAAAAAAGGTGTCCACTATACTGAAATTAAAGTAGATGAAGATTCCAAACAACAAGAAATAATGGAAAAAATAACCGGCAGGCGTACTGTACCACAAATTATTATTAATGATGAGCCTATTGGTGGCTGTGATCAACTTTATACACTAGAACGTGAAGGTAAATTAGATAAACTACTTAATCAAGAAAGGAGCTAACATGACAGAAAATCAGCAACGCTTTGAAATTCAACGTATTTATGTCAAAGATTTATCTTTTGAAGCACCTAATACGCCACAAGTATTTTTAGAACAAAATTGGCAACCTGACATCACAATTGATTTAAACATCGCACACAATGAAGTGAACAAAGGCGTTTATGAAGTTATTCTGACTGTCACAGCAACCGCTAAAGCTAAAGAAAAAACAGCTTTTTTAGCGGAAGTAAAACAAGCAGGGGTCTTTGCGATCAACGGCTTTGAAGAAACCCAAGTTAATCACATGTTAGGGGCTTATTGTCCTAACGTATTATTTCCCTATGCGAGAGAAGCTATTTCTGATTTAGTCGCTCGCAGCAGCTTTCCACAATTACTGTTGGCACCGATTAATTTCGATGCACTTTACCAACAGCAACAAGATGCGCTTAAAAACGCAGATGAACAAAAAGAGAAGCATTAACTAATAGCCTCTAAGCATAATGATTACGCTTAGAGTTATTTGCTTTAATTATTGATCAAATTTAATTTATCGCTTGATTAAGTTTTTGGTAAAGTTACACCCGTTTGACCTTGATATTTACCACCACGATCTTTATAAGAAACCTCACAGATTTCATCAGACTGTAAAAATAACATTTGTGCCACGCCTTCGTTGGCATAGATCTTAGCGGGTAAATTAGTGGTATTAGAAAACTCTAATGTTACATGGCCTTCCCACTCAGGCTCTAAAGGCGTCACGTTAACAATAATCCCACAACGCGCATAAGTCGATTTACCCAAACAAATGGTTAACACATCGCGTGGAATACGAAAATACTCCACTGTTCTTGCTAAGGCAAAAGAGTTAGGAGGAATAATACAAACATCGGCTGTCACATCGACAAAACTATTTTTAGTAAAGTTTTTGGGGTCAACAATAGCTGAATTAATATTAGTAAAAACCTTAAATTCATTGGCGCAGCGTACATCATAACCATAACTTGAAGTACCATAAGAAACAATCCGACCCCCTTTAGCTTCTTTGACTTGGCCGGGTTCAAAGGGCTCAATCATCCCCTGTTCTTTAGCCATATGCCGTATCCAACGATCTGATTTAATGCTCATTTATCATTCCTCAAAGCGATAAAAAAATTTATCATACTGAGCTTCAAAGTTATTGTCATGTAGAGAAATCATTTTCTTTATGATAGCAAAAAGATGCTGGTTTTTGAGCAATTACTTAAGCGAATACTAATCCTTTTTTGTTATTTACTCTAACTGCTTGTTATTCTCATTTGGCCAGCCAGTTTGTAATCTATAGATTACAAACTATTTTGTCAAACAAACTTTGCACAAAAGAATCGGTTTTTTTTCATAAGTTTCGGCAAATTCTAACTTTAATATGATAAGCTTATTAAAAATAACTTAAAAATAACGCTCGTTATTTGCTCCAAATCAAAAATTTGAAGTGATCCATACACTGTTGAGAGGAGAGAAATTATGCCTAGCTTCGATAAACTTTTAACAAGCCTATTTACTGATCCCCCTAAGACATTAGATGATTTAAAAACCCTTTCTAGCAAACAACATAGTTTAATTGACAAGCTAAAAATTGTACTGGGTGATAAAACCAAACACGCTGAATTAGTAGAGCGCTTAAAATATTACCGATTATCAGTTCTATTTAAATTGACGACAGCAATGCCTGCCTTATTGGAGCTATTTAATAGAGCAGAATACGATGCGGTTTGGACAGAAAGATTAAGCTATCTTCCTAGCTATGAATGTGATGAATCAATCAAGGTATCTGCTTTTACTCGTCTGATAGGCAAGTATTTAGCTTTTCATGTCTTAAAATGGTTTCAAATGAAACGAATCAGTGAAGGGGCTGCTATCAGGTTAATTGACGAAACTAAAGCGCGTGGTATTCGCGTTGATCTCTTCTTAGTAACAGAAAGAGAAAACCTCTGTCCACTAGACGCTTCTTCTGTACTAGCAAGATATCCTCTTTCAGAGCATAAAATTTAATGAAATAAGATCATTGAAAAAGTAAATAACTTTTTAATTAAACACCACCCACCTGTGGTCCTAATCGAGGACGATGTTCATCAGCCCTAAACCCTTTACCAATACAAAATGTACCTTGAGGTTGAACAAGTCGTGATAACTCTCCTCTAAACATACCGCCATGTCTTCTTAAATACTCTAAATCTCTACCAAGCTCCATCGCAGTAGATTCAGCACGAGCAACGTGATGATCACCACGCGGGACTGCCGCCAAGGCTTCCTCTGGTGAAACAGCGGGGACTCGTTCTTCAATGACTTTAAATTTAGTTTTATCTTCTAAGCTTACGCCTTCAATAGCTAAGGCTAAAGTACTAGCAGGCTGACCTTCTTCTGACTGATAATTTGCACCAATATTTAATCGACCGGTTATTAAATCATAATGAACTTTAGTAAAAAGCAATTCATTAGGGTGCTTAGCCTCATAAGTCTTATAACAACGCTGTACTTCAGCTAAGGTACAACAAATTAATTCATAAGTTTCTGGATCTAAATCACTGCCAATTGGCTCTATTACTAATAAATTTTCAAGTCCTGCAAAGTTTTCTTGATGAAGACCAAGCGTTTGTAGAGGGTTAGTAACTTCTGCTGCTAATAAACGCCTCATTGCTAATTCTATCCTAAAACCTAAGTTAGTAAAAACTCCATCATTAACTGAATTTAAGGTAAGCCCAGTTTCTTGAGAGGCTATTTTAATAAGCTTAAATTGTTCACGCTTATCGGCATCTAAGTAAGTTATACCCACTGTTAATTCTTTAGTTATTTGATCATAAATTATATGATCCGTAACAAACATAAACTGTTTAATACCAGGATTATAAAGCTGCCAATAATGCTGAATTAAACTTAACATATTATGAATTGCAGGGATCAAAGGTGAATCCTCTGCAAGATTTTTAACCATAAGATTAACAAGAAGAATATCTTGTGAGAATAAATAAGCTTGCGAATCTTTTTGTTCTAATAAAAGTTGATAGGCATGGTTTATTGCTTCATCAAACCCTAACTCTTTTACTGCTACGGATTGACAAGCAATAAGCGTCGATGCTACTTTTAAATAATCTACGCTAACCTTATAAGTACAAAGTTTATTGTCTGCATTCAAGAAATTAGCTGCTGCTGTTAACTTACCAGACTTTGCATCATATTCTACTTGATTAAAAATAAATTTTTTAGCGGCTGGATAGCGGGCTAAGCATTGTTCTTCTATAATATGTAAAGTCTGATTAAGTAGATCCCTAAGACTTTCTTCCTCTTCCTTGATGGTTAATAATGCATTATAAGTTTTAAGCAATTGTGGCTTAACTCCTTTTTCAACTAAAGCATTCATTGCTTGTTGTATATTGATCATCAATTCTTTATCAGCTCTAGCTTCAGGCGCCAAAACCGTAATTCTTTGCGCACTGTATTTTAAAGACTCAAGTACTCTATCAATGCGCTGGCAAACATCTACTGTATAATCAACAAACACTTCTAAGTTAGACTTACCAAAAAGTCGAAAAGGATAACCATCCCGCCTAATTTCTGTTACATGTTGTAATAAAGCTTTTTTGGTGAGTTCTAATAAGCGCAATCTTTCAGAAAAATCTTCTTTAGCAGCTAATGATTTTGCTGTTTTTAATTGTGCTAACAATGCAAATAAAACTGTACCTTCTTGGGCCGCTGCTCTATTGTGAATAGTCACTAAATTTGAACGGTCAGCCAACGTTGATACAAGGCGACACAAATAATTTAAATGAGCAGTATAATTTATATCTATTCGGTCTTTTGTACCATATGCCGTTAAGCATTTTAAAGCTTGATCACGCATCCGATCTAAAAATGTTTGAAATCGATTACCTTTGAAGGAATTTCGAAAACGGCTATGCGCTCCATCATAAATGCAATCTTCTTCAACCGCCTCCAAGCTTGCCCTATCCAATGCTTGAGTGAGCTCTTTAATTTTTTCAGCTTCAGCTTTAACACTTTTTGAGATTCCATCAAAGGTGCGTCTTAAGCTTGAAACAATACCCTGACGAGACCCCGTCATTTCATAACCAGCAAGCTCTGTTGCAACAAGATCTGCTAAGTTTTGCCACGGCGTTTGTTTACCACTTGGATACAAAAGCTTAAATTCAAACTGGCTAATATTATCTTTTATTTTATGAAAAGCCTTAAGGTCATCCCAGTAATAGATAACTTCTCTCATAGCATTCATTTGGCTCGCTTGACGTTTTAAATCAACCAAACTATTTATTCTTTGTATTTTTTCTTGATGCACTGCTGCAGCTAATTGTCTATCTTCATCAGTACCATATTGAATTAATACCTTCATGACTTGGTTATAATAAGGACAAAGTGTCTCTATACTACAAAGAGATAAAGTCTCACAGGCCAGTCTTTTTTCAAGATATAAATCTAAGGCTGCACTTAATAACGATTTTATATAATCTTCTCTGTAGTGTTCTATAGTTTTTTCATGGGGTTTTCGCGGTTCTACAGGTTCTCTATATTCAACTTGGTAAGGAGTTGCCCCAAATAAAGATGTATAAACCACTCGCATTGCATCAGCAATCGCGTTTAATTCTAAGAATTTAATTTTATTTATTTCTGTAGGATCACCTGTAGCAGGCTCAACCAACGCTGTCATAGTAGCAGCAATACTTGATTCTTCATCTAATTCTTTACCACCACGAAGTTCAACTTCGGAAGCAACAGCGCCTCTTGCTATCCTAACAGGCGCAATAACTCTTATCGGTGCAAAACTCGACAAGCGTATAGGAATAGCTGGTGGTGCCAAAAATTCAATCGCAAAAGGTTCTGAAGATACTGCAAGCAAAGGTAAGCCAATAGGCTCTCCATAGTTAGCCATGATATCTAGAATCTTGGATAGTGCTGCCTCATCGTCACATGGTAAAATATAAACTTTTGGCTCATCACCCTCGGCTGTATAACAAGAAAGGGTTTTAAATTTCTCTCTATACTGTTCGTTAGAAAAATCCGTACTCATACCAATTAAATGAATTCTATCTAAATCCCTACTACTTAAAGTAGGCAGCTCATCACCAGGCCCTAGCAAAGTAACAAAAGGTTTTTCATCCTCTGATAAATAACCTGGGACGCCTGCTCGGCCAAATAAGTAATCTTTTAAGCTGTCAATCTCAGCTTGATTATCTGAAATAATGATTACTTTAAATAAAGCACGAGGTTGTTTTTCACGGATACCTCTTGCAATATTAGCCACTAATCTATTTGTCTCGGCTGGTAGTTCGTCAGTACTTGATCTTTTTACAACAGGAATTTTTGAAGCTCTTGTAGCAAAGGCGGCTTCCTCTGCTTTTATTCTAGCTTGCTCTGCACGTTGATACTCTGCTTGTTTAGCAGCTACAAATTCCTCTTGACGAGATTTGAGTTTACCGCTTGTAAATTCTGTGACAACTACTTTAATTTCATTATAGGTTTTTTGCCACCCATCATTGGCAAAATCTTTCATTTTTCCTAATTGTGCTAATAATAGCTCGTGATGCTTTGTTGCCAAAAACGCTTCTTCATTCAAAGAAGGATTTTCTCTTTTAACCTTTGTTAAAGCATCTCTAAGAGATCTTTGTAACTCTAATACTAGCCCATTCCAATGTTCATCAGCTGCTCTTAAAAAATCAGACCACTGTTGAAAAAGGCTTTGCTGCATTATTTCCAGTTCGAGACGATAATCTAAACGCAAACGAATAAAATTACCAATAACGCCTCGTTTTACTTGTCCTGCAAGAGCAATAAATTGTTGGGAAAGTTGTTCTTTCAGATCTGCAAATCCTTGACGTTCCGCTCGCTGTCTTGATTGCATCTCTGCTAAACGTAACCGTTTAGCCTCCACCGCCAAAGATAAACTTTCATCATCTTGAGGCACTCTTGCAAATTCTGCTTCAGAAACAATTAAAGCACTGCTACCTTTTGCTCCATTACGTGCTGCCCGGCCTATATTTTGGCCGTATTCTCGCCAGTGTGCTATATCAGTACAAACAACATGTAATCCATTACCTGTTCTTGGATGAGCACAAGCATCTTTTAACTTTATATCGGTTCCACGGCCTAACATAGGGGTAGTAATGGTAATCCAAGGCGCAAGTCCAGCATTCGCTAAAACATCCGCTTCTTTAACTAATTGACCTGAGGCATCTCTGTTTTCACCATTATAAAGTTGTAAAGTAGCTTGACTTGCTTCAGTAGGGCCCCCTACTGCGGGTAGAGCTTTAAGCAATTTTTGATGTAACACTACAGAATCTGCAATACTTTTACAAATAATTAATATCGGCTGACGTTTTTGTACTGCTTGATTTATGTTTTCTAAAATTGTTCTAAAATGAGCAATTTCTTGACTTTCAATAAAAATTTCTTTGCGAGAAAATAACCCAGTAGTCCTAGTTCTTCTTCTTGCCAAAATAATCCTATCCTCTCTTCGCAATTCGTCATGAGGTGGAATACGATAAAATTTAAGACCATAAGTTTCCCGCATTTCTTGTCTTTCAACTACAGAACCCACCGTACCAGTTAAACCAATGATGTTACCCCGAGGTTTAACAGTAGCGCCTGGTGCAGACAAGTAATATTCACAAAAACCTTTGGCACTACGAGAAAGCAGATAAACTTTTTCTGGCTGAATAGGAAATCGTAAAGGTGTCTTAGAACTGTCCTGCTCTTTATTTAATCTTGCATGTAAAAATTGATGGACCCCATCACTAAAGGTTGAGCCAGGATTTTCGCGATGGTTAATCATAACTCTTGCAAACGACATCGGCACTTCATAGCCTAAGCCTTGGCTTTCTTCTAAACTTAAAGTTCGAATAACAAAGTGCTCATTTTCTTTTAAATCACGCGCTACAACCGCTGAGTCTATCCACCGATCTACTATTTCTTTGGTATTATCCCCATAGATAAATTTTTTGAGTTTAACTTTTAGACTATTAGTAATCCTAGGCTCAGCTTCAATAAATCTAATTAACGATTCTAAATCTTGAGCTCTATTTTGACCGTTGGTATCAAGTATATATCGACCTTGTTTAGAGGAGCCCTGTTGATGTTTCTGGCTAACAAAATCTAAAACAATTGGATAAAAATCTTCAAAAGGATTTTTAATTGGATCAGCATCGGGTTGCAAAGCCGTAGCAAAACGGAATTGAACTGTATTGTCTAAGACCGCAAAATCGCTTTCATCTAATATACATGAAACCTTACTAGGCATGAGATCATGATATAACTCTCTTTGTTCTTGGAATAAAGCCATTTCCGAAACATCTGAATAATTAACACCTTCTTGTTGATAAGCACTCGTCGGTGAGCTAGCACGAATTAAAGCACAGGGGATACCCAGGATTTCAAAAAAGTTACTAAATTCAGCTAAATCTCGGCCTGCTAAAGTCATATTGGCACTACAAACATCAACGGCTCCGCCTTCCATCCACTTTAACGCTGCAAATAAAGCAGTAATAATACCCTTACCTTCCCCAGTTCTAATCTCTGAAAACGAGCTACCCCCTTGATGCATAATATTTAATAAACTAATAATTTGGATAGGTCTAGGGAAATTACCTGTTGCACGAAACATCGCTTCTCTAGCAAGGGCAATAAACTCTAAACGCGCTAATTCAAATTGACGAGGTAAAACTTTTAATTGACCACTTATTATTTGCCGATAATACCTAATCAATGCTGTCAACTGGCGGTTAGTTAAATCTTTCACTGCCTTAGACTCAAGCGGAGGATTCATCTGCCAAATTTGGGTTTTAGTAGCCTCAGGCATACCGGGTACAACTAATTTTTCAAGGCGACCTATACTATTGATATAGAGCATTTCTCGATACAGTTGTGCACGTTGAGCATAAAGCAATGGCCGACCAAACTCTAAATCCAGGATATTATCAATACGCTGACGAGCCGTATCCATATTAAACTGTTCATCTAAGGGATCAATTTCCTTAAATTGACCAGTTCCACGAATAGGTATTCTTCTCTTGATTCGCTTATTATAAGGATCAAACTCAAATTTTGTTAATTTTTCAACTAATGCAGCACCATTCACAGTATTAAGTAATTCTTGTAATTTTAACAGATTAGGATAAGGTCGATGATGCTCTCTTGCGGTGTTAAAAAACGCTAACAAAATATCGAAATCTCCTGCTCTTGTCGTTAGCCAACCTTTTAGCTTTCTAATAATCGCTGCTTCATTCTCAGCAAAAACTTTATCATAATCAGAAATTGTCTCACCATGATTGATAGTACTGGCTAATTTTTTATTACAACAACTTAAACAAAGTATTGTTAAAAATCCCGCTTTTTTATCCTGAGCGATAGTATTAAATATTGTTAAAAATCGTTGAAAAGCCTCCTTAGCTTTCTCGGGAAGAGGCTTTTCACTTTGAGTAATTCCTTGGAATAGTAATCTAATTAAAGACTCCTGTTCTTTCATCAAAGGATTTAACTGAGTATAAATATTTCCCAATAAATCTAAGTCTAAGCTTTCCCCAAAATAATCAAAATAGAGGCCAATTACTCCAGTCTCACCAGAAAGATTTTCTAATAATGACAAAGTACTATTAACAAAATCTTTTTTATTAGGATCTCTGATTGCCGTGATAAAACTGGCTTTTTGTGTTAAAGACAATTTCTCTAATTTAATAACTCGGATAAAGCTATCTTTCAACCAATCAGTAGTAAAGCTCGAATCATAAACCTCACCAGCAAACATTGCATTCAAAAGCTGATGGGGCGGATCTTTCAATTCTAATTTTTCTGCTAATTGAAAAACCTCTTCAAAAATACTTTGTAAATGTGAAACCGTTAGCTGGTTGCCTCTTGCTCCAATATTTGGTGAGTCTTTTAATATTGTTAAATCTAGGTTTCTCCAATTTTCATAACAATTTTTAAGAACTCGAAACAGTCCTACAGATTGTTGGGTGTATTGTAACAAACTAACACTTTCAGCGCCTAGACGTGCAAGATCACCGCTAATTTGAGGAATAGGAAACTTCTCAAACAAAGGGGTTAAAAAGTTACCCATTCTTTTCTGCTTTAAATTTTCTCTTGCTCTCTTAAAACGTTGCTCTCGCTCGCGAAGCATTCCTGGAATTCGGAGTAATGTCAAAGGACTTGAATCAGGAAAAATATCAAATGGATTAATTATGACTTGAATAAAGTCTCTTTTTGCTGCTTCATATTCATCTTTAACAGCTAACAGATCTGTACTTTTATTTTCTAATTTTAAGATAGAGTCAAATATTTCTATTAGCTCATCTTGGAAAGTGGTATCTAACCAATCTACTACCCGAAGCATAACCACATTTAATATAGAGTCGCCAAGTGTAGAAAAAATCATTCCTCCAGCAGGCATATCACGAATTTTTCTTTCAACAGCTACTTTCACTCGATCAAATTTAGATTGTACATAGCTGGCAACCGCCTCACTATCTCCTTGCAATTTTGCAACTTCCCATTGCACTTCCGGACCTAAATCAAAGGTCATTGCATTAATATCTTCTACTGCTCTTTGTAATCTTGCATCTAAAGTTATCTGTGGAGTAGAATCTTTAAGCTCAACATTGACTCCTTGATAAACAGGCAATCTTCTTTTAAGCTCGCGAAGTAAAGTTCTAAGTGGAATATTTTCTATATCCTCTAGGGCTGCTATTAATTCTAATGTTGTTGGCAATTTACTTTTATCAGTACCCTCGTCCAAGTTGAGACTAGTAAGCACTTCCATTATAGCTATAAATTGCTCTGTTGTTTGCAACGCAAGAAGACGTGCTTTTAATCTATTAAAATCATCAATTGAGCCAGGCGCTTTAACTAAAGCCAATATTTTAATAATTCTATCGGCTTGATCTTCCAGTTCTTTTGTTTGCACTACTTGTTTAACAAATTGAATGAAATCAGCCACTGGTAAATGATTATCATGTTTTTGCCAGGCAATAATAGCATCCCACGCTCTAAAAGTTGAGAGGTTAGCAGCAGAGAAATCTTCCCATACCTTGTTAAGTTCCGTAATTCTTACAGCCTCTGTAGGTTCATCTCCATAGACAACAGTTTCTTCATAGCTTAATAAAAATTTAATAATCTCTGTCATTTCGGCTAGCGTAGGCTTGTCTTTTAAATTCGCTAAATTTCTGCCTATTACTGTAAGCACTGCCAATATTTGCTCTTCTTTGCCTGCCGCTAACTGAGTAGAAACATAGCCAAAAAAATCTGTTGCTTTAAAATCTTTCGCTCCTCTACCTGTCGTGACAACGGCTAAAATAGGTAGCAAACGTAATTTTAATAATAGGCTTACTTCATGCTCTTCAACTGCTTGTGCAGCGGTAGTTTCATATTTAAATTCTTCTACCTGTCTAGTAAGCACTAAATAAGCATTATAGGAATCAGCAATGGTAGCTTTACAGCCTCCAAAATATCGATGCAAGGCGGTTAATGCTTCAGCCAATCCAAAATTAGCCTCTCGTAGTTTAGCTTCGTCGATAGTGGCAAGACGAGCTAAATCCTCTAACTCAACACGATAAGTCACCGATTCATTTTGTAAGCCAACACATTTAAAGGTTTGATATTTATCATCGAACAAACTGCTCGGCGTTAATTGCATAACTGGATGGAAAAAACGAAACCGTTCCCATCGCGCTGCATACCAAGCCCCTTCTGTTCCAAAGTCTAGTTCGCTTAAACAATGTAGTTGCTCTTGATAAAGTTGTGGTTTAACTTTTTTCAAAATAAGCAAGGTACGATCTAAAAATACTTGTACATTTGGGGTAGTAGTAGGTGCATACTCAGCAACTACTATTGGCTGTGGCATTTCTAAAGCTTCTTCTGCAAAATCATCTGTATCTACTTGGGTCGGTTGAGTAACTGATAGTTTTATAAAAGGACAATGATCAGGCAGCTCTGTACCAGGGTGCAGCTGATCAAAAAAGTATTTTATAGCTTTATAGATCTTGCCAATATCACCATAACCTACTTGCTGAATTTGGTTTTGCGTTAACTCCATCCACCATTGTTTTTGCTTAGGACCAAACTCTATCAAACCACGAATTGCCTCTAAACTTGATTTAGAAGTTAAACTTACAGCTAAGTGATAATTTTGAGTAACAAATAAATTTTTAACTGAGGCATAAAGCGCTTTCTTTGGCGTATCATCATGATCATATAAATAATTTAAAGCATCTAATAAGTCACTAAGGCCCCCCACCCCTTCTTTATAAAGAATTTCCAAAAAAATATAAAATTCTTTACCTGCTGTGAAATTTTTTGCAGCAGGAGGTCCGCCTATAACTTCCCAACCCTCTGTATCACTCGCAAAGAAAAAAGAGTGGTACTTTTCAAAAAATTCATCGCCACGAGCTTTGCCTACTAAGCCATCAACAAATTTTTTAACCCTTATGGGAGTTAATGTGTTAAATTTTTCATCTTTTAAATTAAGAAAAGTAAACAGTAAATCATACCAAATTTCTTTTGATATTTTGCTATCACCAGAATCAAGTTCGGCTATAAAAAAATTATTAAAAAACTCATACACAGCTTTAAACTCAGAATTCTGATCTTTTGCAAAAATAATCTGTGCACAATCAAAAAGATCAACTTCTGATAAAAATCCAAAAAGTTGCTCTGCTAAAGGTGACTGAGCAGCCCGAATTGCTGCTAATAACTTTCCAGGTAATGCGCTAATCGCTTCTTGTTTTTTTTGACCTGCTAATGCAGATTGTTGTTGTCTATCTCGATCCCGTTTCTCTTCTGAGGTTAAGCGTATAATTAATTTTTTAGAATATATCTGAGAAATTATACTCCAAAAAGTTGGCTCTCTGTTTGTTAACATTTCTGGTAATGCTATATTATCTCTCGGTACTGTAGCTTTAGGAATTGTCGCCAACATTGCTTTATTAAATTGACGTAAATCTCCAGCCCAGTTTGATCTTTTTTTAATAGGCAGTAAGTTAAGCCTTAAAGGATTACCTTTATTTTCTTGATATCGAGAAATATCATAACATAATACTAAACCATTTTTTGTTGAATCGCTTATGTCCGCATGTTCTTTAAGATAAAAACCAGCCGGTAAATTATCAATATTAAATCCTGAAAGAAAATATTGTGGTAAAGCCATCATGACTACCACTGCTTCTTGAGACAAATAGCGAATACTATGAGGCAGCAATCGCGTTGGAGAAGTTTCGCTTCCTCCTGTCATTCTTAACCACAATAATGGCACTGATTGCATATCGGCAGAGATTACAGCACTATATAGCTCACTCTCTGAAAGAATAGCCTGGCTAGGGATAGCAGCAAGCAGTGCATTAAAACGACCTGCTCTACTCTTATCCAAACCACAAAATTGCTCATAATCTACAAGACCCGCGGCGTCTCCTGCCGCAGTGTCTGCATCAATTTCTGCCTCTGAAGTAGTCTCAGCTTCTACTTCTACCTCAATTGCTTGTTGCGCCTGCTGTTGAAGCTCACGAGTATGTTCTAGTTCAAAAGCAACTTCCACACCTAAATGCTTACTCGCATCATAGCCAGCTATCTTACAAGCCCGCAATTGACTACCTTTTTTTAGTCTATAAGAAATAGCTGATGCTATAGCCGGTTTATCAGGCTGCTGCTCTCTCGGTTCATAGGCGCGCTCAGCAATTCTTTTAACACGTTTTCTAGCCTCAATCTTATTCACTAAAGAAAACTTAGCTTGAATAATAGGGTCAGCAAAATCTATTGAACGAGCATCAGAATAACTGCGTGCTGCTGTTGCCTCAAAAGAAGCATAAAGATTATCATGACTATCATAGACTGCTTCAAGCTGTTTATATTGTTCTGCTGATAACCTTCCTTCATCTCCAATCACTAATCTTACTAAACTTATATTTGGATAGTTAGCTAATAACGGCATAAGCTGTATTAATAAAGCGAACTCACCCTCATTAATATCACGATTAAGCGTTAATTCAAGATGAGAAAAAGGAAATGATTTTTGTTCTTGTAAATGTCTGATTAAAGCTTTTATACCATTCTCAAAAAAATTATCCAAATGCGCAGCTGATTGATCACAACAAAAATTTTCAAATGGGAACCCATTGTCTTTAAAAAAATCACCGTATTCATCAAGAAATTCCAATAAAGAATTAAAATATTCTTCGCCCAATACCATTATAGGCAAACAATATTGAAGTGCATCATCTGTATGTGGATAAACAAAAAGCATTTTTAAACTGGCAGCTCGGTCCGCAAACATTTGTGAATCAGTAAAGCGGCGTAACCAAAATTGATGCCAAGGCTTTTTCTCTTCTGTAATTTGCATACCTGTTCGAGCAAATAACTTATTTCTAGCCGTTAATAATGCCAGGCCTGTTTTTAATTTATTTACTCGCTCTAAAACTGTTCCTTCAAGCACCTCACTATCTTCTAATGTTACTTTAACTAACTGCGAATTTTTTGCAAACCCCGCTAAAAAATTATCGCCTTCAGTTAAGAGTTGGATATTTTTAATAATTAAGTGACCAATTTTTTTAGCTGTTAATTCCTTTTCCAAAAGCTTAATACGCGCCTTTTGAATATTAGCTATTCTTGCTAAGTCAAGCCCCTCTTCTTCAAGCACGAAAAATTCTTGTAAATCAATTGTCAATGTATTGCCTTGAACCTGATCAAGCCAAGGGCGCACTATGTCTATTTTTAAAGAATTTCCATCAAGCGCACTCATCTCTTCTGGATTTATAAGTCTAATTTCGCCTAACGCTGGTTCTCTTGATACAAAAAAATTAGTAACCCAAGCTGCTTGGTTTTTAATCTCCTGAGATAAAGCTCTTTCCATTAATATTGCTTGATAAGAAAATCGTGGGATTTTGCTACGAGGACCTGGCGATACTTTTCCTACATGTTCAATTAACGCATCTAAAAATTGAGACGAAAATTTTCCTAACCCTTCAGCTTCAGGAACCGTGCCAAACGCTTCCGTAGCAGTAACTCCGTCTGGTAAAGCTTCTTGTCTAAACTCCATTCCACCTAATGCTAAACGATAGATGCAATCTCTTAAATCAGCAGAATCAGCCTCTGCTGCAATTAATTGTTGGCAAGCTTCGCGTTCTACAGGTGTTTTCGCTGCTAATTCTTCTACAGTAAAATTAAATGCTTTAAGCAATCCTTGCAACGCCCGATAACCACAAGACCACCCATCTGTTTGGCTACCTTCTCCGACAACTGTTGTTTGAATAGTCGCCGTTGGAAACGCTTGATAACGAATAAAATATTGCTCACCCTCTTGCTCAACTACTCCCACTTGTCTTCTTCTTAAATCTTCTGCAATTTCTCGCGCAGCTGGTTTTCTTGCATTATAACGAATCGCTTCAGTAAAAATGCCAGTTACTCGTGTCCTCTCTTCATCAGAGATGCGTAAACTATCCTGACAGTTAATAGTAATCTTTGGTGGTTCCTCACGAGGATCGATTTCTATCATTGCATAAATCCAATGTGAACCCTGATCACGGAAGTCACCTCTTTGACCTTTGTTTAATAAGAGCGGAACTTTATAAGGTACTTTCGGATCATCACCTTTATGAGCTTCTCTAATAAAATGTAAAATATCAGCTATTTCTTCAGCTCTGAGAACTGTAGTATGAATTTTATCTTTTAAACCTAGTATCTTTACTAAGCGCTCTATATCTTTATCAGTTAACCATTCTTGCCCATGAAGCTGGCCATTAACAAATTTTTCAGCCAACCCTAGATTAGAACCTTGCGCATGAATAACTTGCAATGGTCTGTCTAGCTGTTGTCGACGCACTTCTCTAAATTCCGTGATTAAGGCTATGCGATTAAGCGCTGGTAATTCTTCTAATTGCTGAGTAACAGGATTGATAACTAAGTATTTTTGTAATAAACGAAATAAGTTGTCTCTTTCAGTTTGAAATTCTTCTCGAGTGTGCTCATTTTCGCTTCCTATTGCATCTAAATCACTACCTGGAATATCAATGTACCCTAAAATTGCTCTAAACCGTTCTAAAGATACATTATCTAATTGTAGCGAGTGTAAAGTTGGATTAAAGCGCTCCCCGAGCACAAATCGCTGATACAGAGGAAATAAAAATTGGGGAACACTATCATGCATAATTAACCCTATCCCATTATTATTAATGCTTTATTTTATTATAACCCTTTTATAGCATATTGGAATGATCCGATTAATATCTATACAAGTATTTTTAAGAAATTTAAAATTAACGGAATATATTTATAACTATTTGATTAAAAACATAATTTTAAATATTAAGCAGGCCTATTTTCGACTATAACCTGAGGAAAATTAACCATCCAGTTTTTTGGCTGCAAACTCAGACGGGCGGCTATTTTTAATGCAAGATATTGATAAATAAAAGAAATATTGCTTTCTGGGATTAAAATGGCGGGCCTTCCTTGATCCGTCTGTTCTCTAATAGTGAGCTCTAAAGGAATTTCAGCCAACAAAGATAGTTGATATTTAGTAGCAAGCTCACGCCCACCTGCCGCGCCAAACAAATGAGTTGAGGTATGACAATGTGGACAGTGATAAACGCTCATATTTTCAACAATTCCTAAAATCGGCACCTTGACTCTTTTAAACATGGCTACACTTTTTTCTGCATCTGCCACAGCAACTTTTTGGGGAGTGGTGACAATCACCGCCCCGCTTACCGGTACCTGTTTGGCTAAAGTAAGCTGCACGTCGCCAGTACCAGGTGGTAAATCAATTATCAAATAATCTAAAGCTTGCCACCTGGTATCATTCAATAACTGCAACAAGGCACCACTCACCATAGGTCCACGCCATATCATCGCTTGGTCATCTTCGATTAAATAGCCAATAGAATTGGTTTGTAACCCATAACACATAACGGGTTCAAACTTTTTATCGACCACCGTAGGTTTAGTTTTTTTACCTAGTATTAATGGCTGATTAGGGCCGTAAATATCAGCATCTAAAAGTCCGACTTGAGCACCAGCTTGCTGCAACCCTAAGGCAATATTCACTGCTGTAGTAGATTTTCCTACCCCTCCCTTACCCGAACCCACAGCAATAATATTTTTGATTGCAGGGTGCGCTTTAACAGCGGGCTGAACTTGATGAGCAATAATTTTTTGAGTGATATTAAAAATAAATTTATAATTGGGAAAAGCTTCTTTAACAAGTGCTTGTAAGGAAGCTTGGATTGACTGCTTAAGTGTTTGAATAGGAAAACCAAACTGTAAATCCACCGTCACTGTTTGTTGGTTAATATGACAAGTTTGCAAAACTTTAGCGGTCACAAGATCTTTTTCAAGATAGGGCTCTTGATAAGCAGCTAAGGTCTGTTCAATTTGTTTGCTATTTATTTTATTCATACCTAACTAAGCTTAAACTTTTAAAGAAAGGTATTTTACCTGTAAAGATAGCTTATTTCACTTTATTATTTTTAATCTTATTTGAAAAATATTACTAGAAACTAGCGCTTTAGGCCTGGTCAATGCTATAGTATGACCCTAATAAAATAACAGGTTTTTATGAAACAACGTAAAATTCTAGTCACGAGCTCTCTACCCTATGGTAATGGCCCTCTTCATCTAGGTCATATGCTTGAATACATCCAAACCGATATTTGGGTTCGTTTTCAACAATTGCGTGGTCATACTTGTTATTATATTTGCGGTATTGATGCCCATGGCTCACCTATTATGTTGCGTGCAGAAAAAGAAGGGATTACACCTACACAATTAATTGAGAGAATATATCAAAGTCATCAACAAGATTTTGCTAAATTTCATATTAAATTTGATAGTTATTACACCACTCATTCAAAAGAGAATCGAGAATTAACTGAATTCATTTTTAATAAACTTAAAGCGGGTGGCCATATCACAACTAAAACCATCAAGCAGGCATATGATGCTCAAAAAAATATGTTCTTGCCTGATCGTTTTGTTAGAGGTGAATGCCCTCGTTGTGGTGCACCTGATCAATATGGTGATAGTTGTGATATTTGCGGCGCTACCTATAACCCTTTAGACATGAAAAATCCTGTGTCCGTTATCTCAGGTACCGTCCCTGTTGAAAAAGAATCTGAACATCTCTTTTTTGATTTACCAAAACATGAATCCTTTTTAATTAACTGGATGAATCAAGGTCACTTACAAGAACCTATGATCAATAAATTAAAAGAATGGTTTACAACAGGATTGCAAGCCTGGGATATCTCTCGTGATGCACCCTATTTTGGATTTACTATACCAGGTTATACCGATAAATATTTTTATGTGTGGCTTGATGCGCCTATTGGTTATATGGCCAGCTTTAAAAAATTTACTACCATGCATCCAACTATTAGCTTTGAAGAATTTTGGGATAAAAATTCAACCCATGAGCTTTATCATTTTATTGGCAAAGATGTAGCTTATTTTCATACTTTATTTTGGCCCGCTTTATTAGCAGCCTGTCAAATAAGACTGCCAAGCAGTATTTATGCACATGGCTTTTTGACAGTTAACGGCAAAAAAATGTCAAAATCACGCGGTACTTTTATTAGCGCCAACACTTATTTAAAACATTTAAACCCTGAATATCTACGCTATTATTTCGCCAGCAAACTTAATAATGGTATAGAAGACTTAGATCTAAATCTGGAAGATTTTAAAACTAAGGTTAATGCAGATTTAGTAGGAAAATTAATTAATATTGCCAGCCGCTGTAGTGGTTTTATTAGTAAATTCTTTGCTGGAAAATTAAGCCCCAGCCTGGCAAACCCTGAACTCTTTAAAAATTTTCTACAATCAGAAAAACCGATTGCCGATTATTATGAAAATCGACAATATAGTGCGGCCATTCGTGAAATAATGCGCTTAGCTGATATTGCTAATCAATATATTAATGATAATCAACCCTGGATCTTAGCCAAACAACCTGAAAAACTTCCTGAAGTACAAACCATCTGTAGCTTGGCGATTAACTTATTTAAGACTCTCATCATTTATTTACAGCCGGTCTTGCCAGCTTTGGCAAAATCTGTGAGCGAATTTTTAAATACTCCTGTATTTACTTGGCAAGACTCACACTTGCCTTTATTAAACCATACCATTAATGTTTATCAGCCACTCATGACCCGCATTGAAGAGGAGCAAATAATTGCCATGCAAAACGATGCCAATGAAGAACTTAAAGCCGAGAGTGAAAGAATAATAGCGCCGGCTGCCATCTCTACTAAGCTTGCGATAAAACCTGAAATTTCGCTTGAAGATTTTATGAAAGTTGATTTACGACTAGCAACCATTGTACAAGCTGAGCACGTGGAAGGCGCCGATAAATTACTGAAACTGCAACTGGATTTAGGAGAAGGAGAAATAAGACAGGTCTTTGCTGGTATAAAAACCTGTTATCAACCTGAAGCGCTCATTGGTAAACAAACTATTATGGTTGCCAACTTACAACCACGAAAAATGCGCTTTGGCTTGTCTTCAGGCATGGTGCTAGTTGCTAAATCTGGTGAGCAACTTTGGCTAACGACCGCTGAACCTGGCGCGCCCGCCGGTTCTCCTATTCAATAATGACTATGAAAATTTTTAAACTTCATGTCGAAACTATCAATGAAGTTTTGCCGCAAACTCAGTGTAAACTGTGTACTTATGAAGGTTGTAAACCTTACGCTACAGCTATTGTAGAACATGGTGATCAAATTGATCGCTGTTTACCAGGTGGAGTTAGAGTATTAAAAAAATTAGCTGAACTCACTCACCAAGATATCACCCCTTATTTGGCGACTATGCAAACCAAGCAAAAACCACAATTGGTCGCAAAAATTCGTGAAGCAGAATGTATTGGTTGCACGCTTTGTATTCAAGCTTGTCCTGTTGATGCGATACTTGGTGCCGCCAAACAAATGCATACCATTATTAGTGATGAATGCACAGGCTGCGAACTCTGCCTAGCACCCTGTCCCGTAGACTGTATTGATTTGCTTGAACTCGGCCCCACGCCTGAAACAGATTCACCAGTCCTAAAGAAAAAAGCAGTTCATGCACGCCGGCGCTATGAGTTTCATCAAACTAGACTACAAAAAGAAAAACAACAAAATCAAAAAAAGCATCAACTTGCTTTGAAAATTAATACTTCTCAGCGAGAAACAAGTTTAATTGATAAAAAACAAGCGATTGCGGCTGCCGTCGCCAGAGTGCTGCAGAAAAAAAATCAAAACAGTGATAATGATTGATTTTCAAGCTGACCCTGCATAACATAGTATTTTCTTTTAAGCATAAGCCCTAGTTATGAATGCTAAAAAAGTCCTGGAAATCTTTAAACGCTTTAAAAAACAAAATTCTCATCCCACTACAGAACTTCTGTATAAAACCCCTTTTGAATTACTGATTGCAGTGGTGTTATCAGCCCAAGCTACTGATGTCAGCGTTAATAAAGCAACGTCTAAACTCTTTCCTGTTGCCAATACTCCAGCAACACTCTTCGCCTTAGGAGAAACCAAATTAAAAACTTATATTAAAACCATTGGCCTTTATAACACCAAAGCAAAAAACATCATTAAACTTTGCCAATTGCTCATTGACAATTATCACAGCCGAGTACCTCACGACCGCACAGCTTTAGAGTCATTACCTGGTGTTGGACGTAAAACAGCTAATGTTATTTTAAATACTGCTTTTGGAGAACCTACCATAGCAGTCGATACTCATATTTTTCGAGTTGCCAATCGTATTGGACTTGCACCCGGTAAAACCGTCCGTGCAGTGGAAGAAAAATTATTAATTGTGATTCCTAAAGCCTTTCAACATGACGCACACCATTGGCTTATTTTGCATGGTCGTTATACTTGTCTGGCAAGAAAACCGCGCTGTCCTGACTGCCTCATTGCTGATTTATGTGAATATCAAGACAAAACAAGAGCCCCTAACAGCTAGCGTTGATTTAGCTCAATTCTCATGAAGATTTTTAATAAATTAGCTTTTATTTTGCTCAGTTAAGCGTATTTTTCTTTTTAGCACTGACCGACCTAAATGATAATGATTCTCAATTGTGTTGACAGCAAGGGGGCAAATAGCGATAATAAGCCCATGAAAACATTAGACCAATTAAAAACTGGCACTTTTGCTCGGGTCCTAGGGTTTACTGCCAGTCGAGAAGGTTATCGGCAAAAGCTGCTAGCGATGGGCCTAACCCCAGGCTGTGAAATCAATATTGTTAGAGTTGCGCCACTAGGTGACCCGATCCAAATTAATTTAAGAGGTTTTCAATTAAGTTTACGTAAAACAGAAGCAAAAATGATAGAGGTTGAACAAATTAAAAAATGAGTCTAACTCGTATTGCACTAATCGGTAATCCTAATTCGGGTAAATCTACTCTTTTTAATGCTTTAACAGGCTCTAACCAAAAAGTGGGTAACTGGCCAGGTGTCACGGTAGAAAAAAAAATAGGTCGCTTCATTTATCAAAGCACACAACTTGAAGTGGTTGATTTACCAGGTACCTATAATCTTAGTGCCTTACCAGAAAATAATTCTCTCGATGAGCAAATTGCTATCGACTATATCATTAGCCATGATGCCAATATAATAATCAATGTGGTGGATGCTACTAACTTGGAACGTAATTTGTTTTTAACCACCCAACTTTTTGAGTTAGGTGTGCCCATGATATTAGCTATTAACATGACAGATCTCGCTAAACGTAAAGGAATCATGATTAATTACGCGGCACTGTCAGCAAAGCTAAAGTGTCCTGTCATTCCAATTGTTGCCAATAAACAACTAGGATTAGAACAGTTAAAATTAACCGTATTAAGACACGCTAAAATCAGCCACTTTAGTGCCAACAAAATTCAATATCCTGACCAACTTGAGCAGGCCATTGCTCGCTTACAACCAAAGTTTGAAGCCATTTCCCCAAAAAACCAAGCTCGCTATTTAGCGATTCATTTACTTGATAACGATGTTTATGCTAAACGTCAAGCCCCCAAAGCATTGCAACAACAAGCCAACGAATTAAAAAATATTTTAGAGCAAACTTTTAATAAAACTATCGATATTCTTATTGCCGATGCTCGTTATGCCTTTATTAACCAATTAATCAGCCATACTGTTAGCAATCAATCAACTACTCGCCACAGCATTACTAATCTTATCGATAATATCTTACTTAATCGCTTTTTAGGCATTCCTATTTTCTTATGCGTGATGTATGCCATGTTTTTATTTGCCATTAATGTGGGCGGCGCTTTTCAAGATTTTTTTGATATCGCCAGTAATACTATCTTTGTCCAAGGTTTAGAGCATTTATTGCTTAATTTACACTTTCCAAACTGGTTAATTGCTATTTTAAGCGCGGGGATAGGTAAAGGCATTAACACAACTATTACTTTCATTCCAGTTATTGGTGGTATGTTTTTATTTTTATCCTTTTTGGAAGGCTCAGGCTATATGACTAGAGCCGCCTTTGTAGTCGACCGTTTAATGCAAGCTATTGGCTTACCTGGTAAATCGTTTGTCCCAATGATTGTCGGATTCGGTTGTAACGTGCCTTCGATTATGGCAGCAAGAACCTTAGAAAATAAGCGCGACCGGATTTTAACTATTTTAATGAGCCCTTTTATGTCTTGTGGAGCTAGGCTTGCTATTTTTGCAGTTTTTACTGCAGCCTTTTTCCCCAAAGGAGGCCAAAACGTGGTCTTCGCTTTGTATTTAATTGGTATTTTCGTAGCCATCCTGACAGGCTTTATTTTAAGAAAAACTTTACTTCGCGGACACCCCGCACCATTGATTATGGAAATGCCCGCTTATCATCTTCCTAATTTAAAAAATCTGTTACGCCAAACTTGGCAACGCTTGAAGAATTTTTTATATAAAGCCGGGCGTTTTATTATTCCCATTTGTGTGTTAATTGGAACTTTAAATGCTTTTACGGTTGAAGGTAAACTGACTACTGTCAGCAACGAGCAAAACTCTGTTTTATCTTTAGTGGCTAAAGACATCACACCCATTTTTGCACCCATGGGAATTTCTCAAAATAATTGGCCCGCCACTGTTGGTTTACTAACTGGTACTTTAGCTAAAGAAGTTGTCGTTGGAACTTTAAATACGCTTTATTCTCAAACGGGCCATTTAGCCGTCAGCGAACAATCAAATTTTGGTTTTTGGCGCGGTATCCAAGCTGCTTTCCTTTCAATTCCAACTAATATTACTAGCTTAGGAAGCAGTCTTGGTAATCCAGTGCTAGCTGGTGCTCCAACGCATGATGTCAATCAAGGTGTGTTAGGCGTCATGTATGTAGCTTTTGGCGGCCAAGCTGCAGCTTTTGCCTACTTATTATTTGTACTTTTATATGTACCCTGTGTTTCTGCCATGGCTGTGATGCTTCGTGAATTAAATCGCAACTGGACCATTTTTTCAATTTGCTGGACAACGGGTTTAGCCTATGGTGCCGCCACTTTTTTCTATCAAATTGTAACCTTTAAAGTTCACCCACTTTACTCTAGTTGTTGGCTAATAGGCATTGTAGCAAGCTTTTTAATTACTCTGTTTACTATGCGTTCAATTGCCAATCATCATCAACATAAAGCTAGACCTTTACGAATTAATACTATTAATAGTGTTTCACCTTGATAGTCAACTCTTAGCTCAAGTAATACAATAAAACGTCAATCTATTACATAAAGTGGTACCAAAAAATGTCAGTTTATTACATAAAGTGGTACCAAAAAATGTAAAAATATGTCAAAATTATTATACATAAAACTATTACTAAAGATTAAATTCAATGAAAAGGCATATTTTTCAATCATTAACCACTTGGCAACATAAAAAAGATCGTAAGCCATTGATTATTAAAGGAGCTAGACAGATTGGGAAAACTTATATTTTAAAAGAGCTTGGAAAAAATCAATTTCCAGCTTATTTCTATATAAACTTTGAAAGAGATCAAACACTACATCAGCTTTTTAAAAAAGATTTAGCTCCAGCACGTTTATTAAGTGACCTAAATTTTTATTTTAGAACTACGATTAATCCCAACCAAGATTTATTGATTTTTGACGAAATTCAAGCTTGTCCAAACGCTTTAACCAGCTTGAAATATTTTCATGAAGAAATGCCTGAACTAGCGTTAACTTGTGCAGGCTCTTTGCTAGGCATTACTCTAAATGCTGGATCATTTCCAGTTGGTAAAGTTGATTTTCTGAATATGTACCCCATGACATTTTTGGAGTTTTTACTAGGCACCGGTGAAGACCAACTCTATAAACTTCTAAATCACTTAACTTTAGAATCAGAAATTCCATTAACTGCCCATAATCAATTATGGGATTATTTTAAACTCTATCTTATTATAGGTGGCTTACCTGAAATAGTTAATTACTACGCTCAAAATAAACAAAATTTAAACTCCTCTTTATTATTTATTCGTCAAAAACAATCCGAGCTTATTTTAGCTTATTATGCGGATATAGCTAAACACTCTGGAAAAATAAACGCCATGCATATTGATCGTGTTTGGCGCTCTGTACCCAATCAATTATCCACTCAACATAATCACTCTGCTAGAAGATTTACATTTAAAGGGATAATCCCTGGAATAGATAGGTATTCACGTTTAGCCAATGTTATTGATTGGCTAGAAACAGCAAATCTTCTTGTTAAGCAATCAATTACACACTGTGCTCAGTTGCCATTATCTGCTTACACAAAAGAAAATATTTTTAAGCTATTCATGTTTGATGTTGGATTATTAGGGGCTATGATTGATCTGTCCCCTAAAGTTATTTTAGATTATGATTATGGTTCTTATAAAGGCTATTTTGCAGAAAATTTTGTAGCCCAGGCTTTTCTAGCAAGTGGCTTAACTCATTTATATAGCTGGCATGAAGGCTCCAGCGAAATAGAGTTTTTAAAAGAAGTTAATGGACTGCTATTACCAGTAGAAGTTAAATCAGGCTGGGTAACACAAGCTAAGAGCTTAAAGGTATTTAATGATAAATATCACCCTCCTTATCGAACCATTTTTAGTGCTAAAAATTTGTTAATAGATAAAAAAAATCTAATTCATTATTATCCACTTTATTTGGCAGAACGATTTCCATTGCCTGAAAATTAATTTAGGCCCCTAGAAAATACTTTTTAGAATCTTAAAATTTAGACCTTTTATCATTATTTTGAGAAGTTAAGTTTGCTCATGCAAACTTAACCGTCTCGTCAACCCATCATATCCTATAGTAGGTGTATTTATTTAAATTTAAATAAATTATGTTATTTTATATAATTATACGTACTATAATTAATTTAATGCAATGATGCATTTGATCAACTATTATCTGAATGGCAACCATGTTTAATCAAGAAAGAACTGAACTTCGTAAATTTTATCAAAATTGCTGGCTTAAATATCAAAATAAAGAGTCTTTAAGTCTTTTAGAAAAGCAAATCATTACTGTCTTATTAGCTCATCCTGAATATATTCCTTTATTTGAAAATTTCGACAGCTACCAAGATAGGGATTATCGGCCTGAAAATAATGAAACCAATCCTTTTTTACATTTAAGTTTGCATTTAGGTTTAATCGAACAAGTTTCCACGAATAGACCTTTGGGTATTCAATCTGTTTATCAAACACTTTGTCAAAAACAAGGCCAACATGAAGCTGAGCATTTAATGATGGATTGTTTAGCAGAAGTTTTGTGGCAAGCCCAGCGCAATCAACAATTACCCGATGAAACATTGTATTTAACTAAACTATCTCAGCTTATTAATTCATGATCTTTTAAGAGTGAACTTGCGAGCGGCAGTAAGTTTCTTTGACAAAATATGCCGCGACAAAACCAATTACAAAGGCAATAGGCATAATAAGCATGGCTTGGTGGTAAGCCTGTACAGAATAAACTGGTGCTCCATTTAGAACTTTATGATCCCACCCTAAATCTAATAACCAACCTGAAAAAGGCAATCCTAAAGCACCACCTAATAAACAGATCATTGATACAATGCTCACAGCAGTACCAGTTAAAATTCCCTGGTTATGTTCAGCAACCAAAGGATAACTAATAACCTGACTACAAGTTATCAACCCTAAAATAAAAAACAAAATACTTAACTGAATAAAAGTGAGATCTTGTCCGTAAATTATAATTAACACGACGAGTAAAGATAAAATAGCACTGACCAACATCGGTAAACGACGTTGTTGCAGCATGTCTGAAATAAACCCCATCAGTGGCGCACCAACAATGCTTCCCAAAAATAACATACTACAAATAAATGAAGCTCTGGCCGCATTAAAACCATCAACTTGTTCTAAGTACATACGTCCCCACATAGCCCCTAATAAAAATATGGGTAAATTCAACAAACAGGTATAAAGTCCCCCTAACCAATTCTGCTTATTACTTAAAACCATTTTTATACTGGTCCACAGTCCTTGTTGCTTCAGTTGCAAATACTCTTCGGTGGCTTTTTCAAAATGATGAGTCGGCCGATCTTGAACAACAAACCAAATCCAAATGATAAGTACCACTCCCAAGCAACCATTAAGCATCATCATTTCTCGCCAACCAAAATAAGTTACTAAGAGTGTGGCGGGCGTTTGTGCCACCCAACCACCAATAAAGGCCATCGTAACAATTAAACCCGTTACTACAGCCATTTTTCTAGGAGGAAACCAACGTGAAGCCAAGCGTACGCCGCTTAAAAAACAAAATGAACCGCCTAAACCAATTAAAGCGCGACAAAGTCCCGCAAAAAAAACGGTTTTTGCTAAACCAAATCCAAACGTTCCGAGTGTACAAAAAGTCATAGCCATTAGTATTAATTTGCGGGTTGCAAATCGATCTAATAAATTCCCAGCTACAAACAATAACCCCGCATTAAAGTAAAAGTAAAGCGATGATAAACGACCAAGCTCACCGGCATTAATATGAAAATTTGCCATGAGCTGTGAACTAATAGAATTAATAATATTTAATTGTATAAATTCATAAAAAAAGAGCAGCCCCCCTGATAAACTAACTAACCAAGCTAAAAAATATTCAGACTTAGGGGCTTTACGTTCAATTGCAGTGGTCAATAAGGCCATAATTATCGCTTCTTTTAGAATAAATTATTGAATAAGACGACCACGTCATTATACATTGAACCTCTGAGAAGAAAAGATTCTCCCTTAGCAATAACCTCTTAAAAATTGACTTAACTTAATTTAGTAAAATTATTAAACAATTGCGTTAGTAAAGCTTTTTTGTCTAATAAACCAGCGGCCATCTATTTTTAACAAGGTAATATAATCAGTAAAATAATTTTCATCCACTAAGACCTTGGCTTTGACCCATGCTATATCTTGATGCCAATCCATCCCAACTATTTTCTTATCATACCGCCGCTCACTTTTAGACTGTTGCTTAGCCTGGGTAACTCGTTCAATAAATTGAATTAAATTCATTACTACTGATTGACCATTGATATTACCGGTTATTTGACAATCCGGATGAAAGGCTTGTAAGAGACGCGTCTTATCAGCCGCAAAGGTTCCTAAAAAATAATCCTCCATGACAGCTTGAAGCAATGAAATATCATTTTGCATATTTAACTTTCCTTTTGTTTTTCTTAAATTTGTAATTTAGTTACAATATATGTAATTATAATACTTAAATTGTAATTTAATCAACAATACTGTAAAATTTCTATAACTCATTATTCAGGACATTTTATGGGGACTGTTGTTGAAACTTTAGCTGATCTCGAGTTTTTATCTAAGCTTATGATAGGCATAGGGGAAGTTGCTGAAATTACCCGTATTCCAGCAAGGCAACTACGTTATTGGGAAGAAAAAGGTATTATTCACGCTTTAAAAACTAAGCGGTCTACAACCAGACGTTACGATTACCAAACTGTTAAAAAAATTATTTTAATCAAAGAACTTTTAGAAGAAGGCTATACCTTAAAAGCTGCTACTAAAAAAATTGCCACTCGCCTTGAAAAAATCAATACCGCGTTTAATAAATTAAAAAAAGATTAAGAATCCACGGCTTTTTATTTTATTGTAAGCTAGGAGGGAAACTATATTTTACTTACCTCAGAAATTTAAGAACTCCCTTGCAGCTTTTTTATTAAATCCATGGGAACAGGGAACACAATTGTTGAAGTTTTATCTCCCGCTATATCAATTAAGGTTTGCAAATAACGCAACTGTAAGGCTTCTTGTTGTAAAGATAGAATTCTTGCTGCTTCTAATAATTTTTGAGCGGCTTGATATTCACCTTCAGCATTAATTATTTTAGCACGGCGCTCTCTTTCTGCTTCGGCTTGCCTAGCGATAGCCCGCACCATACTTTCATCTAATTCTACATATTTAATTTCAACATTGGCAACCTTGATTCCCCAAATATCGGTCTGCTGGTCTAAGATCTTTTGAATATCACTATTTAGTTTATCCCGTTCGCTAAGCATTTCGTCGAGCTCATGGCGACCAAGCACTGAACGCAGCGTGGTTTGGGCAAGTTGGCTGGTTGCTTCGAAATAATTTTCTACTTGAATGATCGCCTTTTCAGGGTCAACGACACGAAAATAAACGACGGCATTCACTCTGACCGACACATTGTCGCGCGAAATAACATCTTGTGAAGGCACATCCATAACTACTGTTCGCAGTGAAATTCTAACAATTTGCTGAACAATAGGAATAACAATAGCCAATCCAGGGCCTTTAATTCCTGTAAAACGGCCTAAAGTAAAAGTTACCGCCCGTTCATATTCTCGCAGCACTCGAATACAAGAAAATAATAAAATCAAGGCTACGATAATAATGGTTAAAGTAGCTATATGAGGTACATTTTGCATACAGAATCTCCTTTACGATATAGTACGTTCGATTAATTTTTCTCGGGCGCAACATTAAGCAACAAACCGTTTCTATCTTTTACTATTATTTTTTTACCAACTGGCAGCGAACTCTCACAAACCGCCTGCCATAATTCACCGTGGACTCTTACCATAAGCTGGGTCTTATCAACCTCAACTACCACACCGCTTGCACCGATTAATTCTTCTCCGCCACTCACTATAGGTCTTTGTTGTGATTTTACAGCTAAACGTAATATAAAGAGAAAAAATATGGCTGTGACAATAGTAATTCCTAGAGCAATGGATAAGGCAACCTCATAACCTGGTACATGACGATCAAACATAAATAAGGAGCCCAGGAAAAAAGCAATAATTCCTCCTACTGCTAAAATTCCATAGCTTGTTACAAAAAGCTCTAAAATCATCATCAGCAAGCCAGCTATCAATAAACTTATTCCGACATAGTTAATAGGCAGCAAAGAAATACCATAGACAGCTACCAATAGTGCGATGAGTCCTATCACACCAGGAACAATCATGCCTGGGTTCATTAATTCGAAGAAAATTCCATAAATACCAATTAATAATAAAATATACGCCACACTCGGTGAGGCAACTATTCCCAATATATTCTCCCTTAGATTAGGAGCAAATTTTTTCAGTGTCAAATTCTTGGTGTTTAGCGTTTGCCATTGGTCTTTGACTTTAACTATTTTACCATTCGCTTGAGCTAACAAATTAGTAACATCAGGCGCTACAAAATTAATTACTTGTTGTTTTAAAGCTTGGGTAGCAGTTAAACTTGCCGCTTGAGTCACAGCTTTTTCTGCCCATTCAGGATTACGATTATTAAGTTCGGCAAGACTACGGATAAAGGCAACGGTATCTTGCTGCACTTTATTCATAGCAATACTTTGCTTTTTAGTTTGCTGAGAAGAATTAAATAGATCAATCGGCGAGGCTGCACCCAAATTAGTGCCCGGTGCCATCGCCGCTATTTGACTTGCATAAACAATAAAAGTTCCAGCACTCGCAGCTTGCGCACCAGCCGGTGCAATATAAGTAATAACTGGAATAGGAGAAGCCAGTATAGCCTGCACAATATTACGTGTTGATTTTAACAACCCACCTGGTGTGTTAAGTTCTAAAATAACCACAGCAGCTTTATTGGCAGCTGCTATTTCTAATCCATGTTCAACATAAATTTGTGTAGCTGGACCAATTTCCCCTTGCAAGTTTAAGAGGTAAGCTGTTTGCGAAGCACTACTTTGAGCTAAACAATTAATACTAATCATTAGCCAGCAAAAGCTCATAATAATCCAACTTATTTTACGAACTATCACCTACACAAAACTCCTTCTAATTTCGCTTTATTATCCACCAAACTTCACTATTAGTAAAAGTTCTTATTGATTAAATTGGGTAGTGGTATTTTTAGCCCCATCATTCTTTAAAAATTTACCAAAAAGTTTTAATTAATCAATAGATTACATGATATTAGGTAATAATAATTTTACTAAAATTTTGTTACCCTAAATGGATTATCCTGTTTTTCTAAATAATTAAGAGGAGGCTTCAAGAATACAGAGCTTATCAATATCTTCATGGGGGGTTGAGCTTATTTTCAACCTGAAATTTTTAAGAGCTCCCAATAATGCAAATACAGGGCTTGCGTAGCTTTACCTAAATAACCCTCAGTTTGACCATGTGCAAGGATGTTTTGTGGCGGATACATAATCATATTATTTTGAATCCGGTTTGGCATACCATGAACAGCGGTTATATTGGGCGATGAATAACCTAGCTGCATACTGATCATTTTGGCAATCTTAGGCTGCATAATAAAGTTTATAAACTTATAAGCATTAGCTAGATGCGGAGCATTTTTAGGTATACTCATACAATCAATCCAAATAATTATGCCACTCTTAGTATACACATAACGTAATTTTTTATTGCCTTTAGTCATCTGTTCGGCATCACCACTATACACCACGCCAATGGTAGCATCTTCATCGAGCATAATAGGAATAGCGCCATCACTACTAAACAATTTAACATTCGGCATTAATTGCCGTAGTTTTAAATAAGCTTGCTTAATTTGCTCTGGATCACTGGTATTAATAGAGTAGCCCAATGCTGCAAGACCAATAGAAAACACATCTCGCATATCATCATTAAGCAGTAACTGATTATAAAAACGCTGTTGCCATAAATCATTCCAAGTTGTAATTGTCTTAGGATCATAATATTTATTATTAACAATAATGCTGGTTGTCCCCCACAAATACGGAATACTGTATTGATTGCCAGGATCATACGGCTTATTAAGAAGTAATGGGTTAATATTTTTAAGATTAGGCAGTTGTTTTAAATCTAGCTTTTCAAGCATACCTTCTTTTGCCATGCGCTGCACAAAATAAGAAGAAGGAACAATAATATCATAGCCGATACTAGGATCTGCTTTGAGCTTTTCATAGAGCTCTTCATTACTCGCATAAGTGGTGTAATTAACATGTATGCCGGTTTGTTTAGTAAATAGCTTTATCACGCTTTTAGGGGTATAAGCACTCCAATTATAAATATTAATAACATTGTTCTGGCTATAAGCCATACCAATTAGCATCAATAAAATGATTAGACTTTTATATCTCATTTCTTCTTTAATACCATTTGTGCGATTAATGCCATCACCACGGTTAATAATAAAATCACACTACAGAGCGCATTGAGCTCAGGAGTTACCCCTAATTTAACTTGCGAAAAGATATAAAGTGGCAAAATTTGAAAATCAGGGCCAGAAACAAAGGTGCTGATTACCACATCATCAAAAGACAAAGTAAAACTAAGCAGCCAAGCTGCAACAATACCCGGTATCAACATTGGAACAATAATTTTACTAAACACAATAAAATCATTCGCACCCAAATCTTTGGCCGCCTCAAATAAGTTTTTATCTGTACCCGTAATACGACTTAAAATAGTCACCACTACAAACGGAATGCAAAAAGTAATATGGGCTAATAATAAAGTCCAAAAACCTAATGAAATATTTAAAGCGTGAAATAAAATCAAAAAAGCAATGCCTAATACTAAATCTGGAATAACTATCATAATAAAAACTACGCCGTTTAGTAATTTTTTCCCAAAAAACTGATATTTAAATAAAGCTACTGCTCCCAATAATCCGATAAAAGTTGCCACAGTTGAGGCTAAAAAAGAAATGATTAAAGAATGAATTGCAATAACTTGTAAACCACTATCGTGAAATAACTCCCGATACCATTTTAAAGTTGCACCATGCCATAAACCAGAAAACATAGAATTATTAAATGAGAAAACAATTAATACCAATATAGGTAAATATAAAATTACGTAAATAAAAGCCAAATAACTAGCCGATAAGCTTTTATTCATATCAGTACCTGCTTTTTATTTTTATTAAATTTCCAATAAACACCGATCAAAAGCGCCATAAAAAAAGTAAGCACGATACTAATAGAAGAACCTAATGGCCAATTTTGCCCTTCTAAGAACTGATTTTTTATTAAATTTCCCAACAAGATGGATTTAGCTCCACCAAGAATCTCAGGAATATAGAATAAAGTCATAGCAGGTAATAATACTAACATTACCCCTGCAATAATACCTGGTGCACTAATAGGCACTACGATCTGCCAAAAAGCACGCAGTCGATTGGCGCCTAAATCACGTGCTGCATCCACCAATCGCCAATCAAATTTTTCTAAGGTTGCATACAAAGGTAACACCATAAAAGGCAATAAACTATAAACTAATCCGACTTGGGAAGCATATTGCGTATAAAGAATATGTAACGGTTGATGAATAAGATGCAAGGTAAGTAATAATTGATTCAATAGCCCTTGGGTTTTTAAAATCGTGATAATAGCATAGGAACGAATTAAAGAACTTGTCCAAAAGGGAATAATAATTAAAAACAAACACGCCAGCCTTAATTTTTCGGAAAGCTGTGCTAAGATATAAGCAAAGGGATAGCCTAAAGCTAAGCACAAAATTGTGGTAATCACTGAAACCACCAAGGAACGCCAAAATATATGTAAGAAAATAGGATTAATTAATTGTGTATAGTTAATGACTGTTAAATGCCAATTAAAAAGATTTTCATCCCCTTGTTGTAAAAAACTCGCTACTACAACCATGATAAATGGCAATAAAGCTAATACTGCAAGCCAAATAAAAATGATATTAATTGCGATGATTTTAAACAGACGATTACTCATCATAAGGTAGTATCACCTCCCATCCTGGCATCCACTCTACCCAGACCGTTTCATTAATTTTATAATCCAAGTCTTCATCATCTTCATCAAAAAATTCTGTGGCTGATAAGCGTTTACCACTAGCTGTTCTTAAAATAAGATCTACTGTCGAGCCCTTGTAAATAACCTGCTCAACAGTTGCTTGGATAAGTTCATCCTTATCTTCTCGATCGATTATTTCACTTTTATCCCATGCTCTTAAATCCTCTGGTCGCACTAACATGTAGACGCTTTGGCCCAGTTTAGCACCTCGCTTATTACTTAAAGTAAATATTTTACCTTCAATGCGTAGCTGTAAATGATTTTCACTGACACTTAAAACTTCAGTCTCAAAAATATTAGCCTCACCAATAAACTTAGCCACATGCAAGCTATTGGGTGATTCATAAATTTGTCTAGGAGTACCCACCTGCTGGATAATCCCTTCGTCCATAATCACTACACGATCAGACATGGATAAGGCTTCTTCTTGATCATGAGTAACTAAAATAAAAGTAATACCTAGTTTTCGCTGCAGACTTTTCAGCTCAATTTGCATATTCTTACGCAAACTATAATCTAAAGCGCTTAACGGCTCATCTAATAATAGAACTAAGGGTTTGTTGACTACCGCTCTGGCAATAGCTACCCGTTGCTGCTGGCCACCACTTAGCTGCGCGGGTCTGCGGCCAGCCAGTTTTTCTAGTCTAACCATGGCTAAAGCCTCTTGAACTCTGTCAGCTATTTCAGTTTTAGGCAATTTTTTACATTTAAGACCAAAAGCAATATTTTCATAGACAGTCATATGAGGAAATAAGGCATAACTCTGAAACACCGTATTGACATCCCGTAAATGCGGCGGCAATCCTTTGACATCACGGCCATTGATCATAATGGAACCAGCTGTAGGCTCCTCAAAACCAGAAATTAATCTCAATAAGGTTGTCTTACCACAACCAGAGGGACCTAATAGTGTTAAAAATTCCCCACTATTGACGTCTAAATTGATAGACTCCAAAACCACAGTATCATGATAGACCTTGGTTATATTGCGAACTTTGATTACGTTATTCATCGCCAGCCATCCCCCAATTTCTGAGTATTTATCCAAGGTGAAGCTTAGAGATGAGCTAACGACATTATGCGTTTTTCAAAGGCTCCGCCTTTTTTTCTTGCAGTCTATTACAAGGAGGATCATTTTACTGCAAAGAAAATAAAAAACCTAGTAAATTCCTGTTATGAAATTAAAAATTTTATATGAGAACTACTTTAAAACAAGGAGTAAAAAAGATAACAATTATTACTAAAAGCTGGACAATTAAATTACAATGAACAGATAAAATAAAGCAGTTCAGAACGTTCATTGACTTCCTCCTGCTCTGGATCTTCAACAATTACTGAGCTGAAATGGTTTAATAAACCTTTTTCTATCCGCTCAGGAGCAAAAGAAACTTGCGACACTTTACTAGCAAACAGTAACCGTTGGTCATGGCGAGTAACCTCGTATCCTTTAATTCGCCAAACCGTTCCTTCTTGTCCTTCCCCAGCCATACTAATATCACCTATAGAGATTAATTTTCCTGAACGAGTGATTAATGGAGAGTTTAAAACCATGTTGTATAAGCAAAGTTCTGTTAAGATATCAACAATAAAAACTCCCCCTGCATTAAGATGGTCTTTAACCCGTGCAAAAAATTTCTCCCACTGACTAAATTGTAAAACGTGATTGAGTGAAGCAAAAAGACAGATAATGACATCAAACTTCTTATTTAAGTTTAATTCCACCATGTCTTGTTGATAAAATTCTACTGTGGGTAGTTTTTTTTCGGCCATAGCAAGCATGCCAGAAGAAATATCAACCCCTGTGATTTGATAACATCGTTTTAAGGCCTTACAAACTGTTCCCGTGCCACAAGCCACAGAAAGCAATGTTTTGGCTTTAGGATGATAATCTTTAATTAATTGCTTGATATATTTAATAGTTTGTTTGCGGCTACCATGAACTAGATCATAAAAAGGCGCCACTGGATCATAATCAGCCATGCTACACTCAACTATAAAAACAGGTTATTAACTTTTGGCATTAAAACGCTTAATACTTTCTATTATTTCTTTCTTAGCAATTTCGAGAGTAGTCCAGCCATTCACTTTGACCCATTTGCCTGGTTCTAAATCTTTATAATGCTCAAAAAAATGTCTAATTGAAGCGCGTAGTTCGGGCGAAACATCTTCAGCTGACTTAATACGGCTATAATGCGTTGTTAATTTATCTAAGGGCACTGCCAATATTTTGGCATCGTGTCCTGATTCATCTGCCATATCTAAAGTGGCAATTGGTCGACAACGAATCACCGAACCACTAATCAGTGGAAATGGTGTAATAACTAAGACATCGGCAGGATCGCCATCTAGCGCTAAAGTGTGCGGAATATAGCCATAATTACAAGGATAATACATACTGGTTGCCATAAATCGATCGACAAACATAGCACCCGTTGCTTTATCAATCTCATATTTAACAGGCACACCAGCAGCGGGTATTTCAATAATGACATTAATTTCGTCTGGCGCCTTATCACCCGGCCCAACTTGTCCTACGCCCATGATCACACCTTTAGTTCTTAAAACCCTCATGTTAGCGCAAAAATATTTAATGAGCTACCGTTTCGCAAAGTTCTTTATAATTTATTAATAAAACACAGAAAAGAAAATGGCATAATCTTTATTAGCCTTAGGTTACTGCTCCTGCACTCCTACTAGCAGCGGATAATAGCCCCTCCTCATCCTCACCACTACCTCCACCTGGTAAACGAGCAACTGCTAAAGAGAAATAAAAATCAATATGTGGGACCAAAGCTGATCTGACCTTGATAAAGTCATCCGCTTCTTCAGGCAGTAACTGATAAAACTCTACTAACTCAGCTATTACTAGATCCTGACTATAGGCTGCCACAGGACACAAAGCACCTGTTTTATTAAAATAACGCTCATCAATCATAGTTAGTAAAGCTGCCTTATTACCAACTTGCTGTAAAGCAGCAAAGAAATTAGTAACAACCTCTGTTAAACCACTGCGAACAATACCCCGTGCAAAAAAGGTACTAAAACTACCTCGCAAACCAACACGGTCATCAAGTAATGATTTAATCCTTTGCAATTTACCTATTAAACGAGAAATATTAAGTTCATTATCATCGCCCAAAATTTTTGCTAAAGCTCGAATAAGGCTTTGATGACCTACTATTTTTAAAGCATTTTCTTCAAGAAAAAAAGAGGCTAAGAAATTACCATGAGCACCCAATGACATTCTTAATTGCGCTGGGGTATCAATACCAGCGAAATTTTCTGGACAATAGGTACGACAAACATGCAGTAAAGTATCTTGTAATCCGCTAGGTCCAGAGATTAAAACACCATGCAACACCTGTTTAGGATCTGGAACCAGATAAACTAAACTGCCTAATAGCAAAGCACTTGCAGATTCAGGATAAGCCTCGGGTCTTTCTAATACCCTGGCATAATCTTCTGGATGTAATAACTTCAAAAATTGAATGGCGGCTATTTTTGCACACAGTCTTAATTTAGCTTTAAAAAATACTGAATCTTCTTCTGTTATCGGTCTATCCTGTCTCGCTCGCCCTGGCTCAATGGCTAATCTCACTCGACCTTCAGCACTAGGCGGAACTGGTAGTAATGGTTCAACAGGATCAGGGCTATCGTCTTCTTCCGAGTGAGCTCGTGAGCGACGTGAAACTTTTTTCGCGGGTTTTTTCTTTGCGCCTTGTAAGAAAATCTGTTGTTTTAATTGCGTTACAGCTGCTTGAAAACTTACCTCATCTGCACCACCCTTAGTTTCTGTTACAGCGGCAGTTGGCTTCATCAGGCTATAAATACTTTTCAAAATGTAATGCAAGGCACTCAGTTGATTAAAAGTAGGCGTGTAGGTAGAACGAGCATAATCATCGATAATGTTCTCTAGCGCCAGTAAATACGCTGCAACTTCGTCTAAACTAGGCACTTTCAACTCTTCAACAAGCTGTAATATTGCCTGTTTTGTAGTAGAGTCAGTTTGGGGAACAGCTAACATTTCTGCAGCAGCGCCCTCTGCGCCTGCAGCAACAGCAGCACCTCCCACTCCTGCAGCAGCACTTGCTATTGCAGCTACTGCACCAGCCTCTTTCATTGCCTCTTCTCCTGCTTCGAGTAAAACCTCAGCTTTTGCAGGCCCAATAAGATCTATGTTTGCTAATTCTCCGCCGAGCAATTCAGCAACATAAGCTTCCGACAACCTACCTTTTCGCAAATCATGTAAACAATTAGTAAATCCAGCAATCACTAGTTTAAGTAAAGAAAGATTACCGGTTGCCAAGGCTTGAAAAATTAATTCAAACCAATCTTGTTGTTTGCGAATAAGTTTAGGATGTAAAACTGAAAACTGTACGGCTGATTGTAAAATACCATCAACTCTATAAGCCACTGGACAATAATTGCTATTATAAGTTATTTCTAGCGTAGGTTTAAATTCAAAACTATGATCGGCGGGTGGTTCTGCTAAGCTTGTACAATTATAAAATTTTCCTATCAAAGAACCATCCCTCAAAATTTCAAACATTCCAAATCCATATTCTTCTTGGGTAGAAGTTCTGCATAATCCAGGAGCTAAAACTGAAAGATCATCTTTGTTAGAAGTAGCACCGCCAGTACCAATTACCCAAGTCGGCGCACGTTGAACAACCTTATGTCTAAAAAGAGTCACTAAAATAGCAAGGAAATGCTCATGACAATTAATCTCTATGACAATAACAACATAATCAGCAGATACAGGCTCATCTTGATCATGGGATTGAAAAACATAACCTTTCCCCCTTAAAATTCTAGCAACTTGCTGATGCTGATTACCCTTTTTACGAGCCTTGGGAATAGCATACTTGCTAGCTTCTGAACTTTTAAGCCCTCTAGGGCCAACAGTAAAATCAAGGGAATGATGACTCATTAAGAACACTGGCAAATCTTTATAAATACTTGCTTTCAACCAAATTCGAAAATCCTCAAGCCATTGTTGCTGCGGCTCATCAATCGGTAGCAAACTCGAATCAATATAAAGAATAACAGCAACTGGTTGGCCATTCTTTTGAATAATTTGTGCATAATAACTATTAGGCATAAAAAAACGATTATCTGGCAATTCATCAGTTTTACTTCCTTGCAACGCATCAACAAATGCTCTAATTTTTGCTCTGCCTCTTTCTAGCGTAGGCTTTCTCAGTAAAGAAAAGCCATGAAACCCTGCTTCATGATTGCCTGTTGTGAGAGTCGTTAATTCCGCAATATCACTACGCTTTCCTGCATCTCCATACATCCCAGTAATTAATCGTTCAACCGTATGTAAAGATCTTCGAGCATCTCCTGGTTCTAAACCATCTGGATAAATTGCATCACCTAAGATAATTGCAAGATCAGTAGGCTCTTGTTGATGCAAATATTTAAGCCAACTCGCTACTTTTCGTTGCTCAGGAGATCCTTCACCACAACAGCCAAATGCAGCGAATCTAAATAAGATACTCTTGGTTGGATCAGTTGAAACCGCGAGAGTGGTTGTTATTCCTCCACTTCCTCCTGCACCCACAGCACTAATCGCTGCTATACCAGCACCCCCACCCATATCACCACTTGATGCAGCAATATCCACTCCTCCGCCTACAGCTTCAGATCTTTCTGTTCCTGCTGCTGAATCATAAGAGCACAAATAAATAAAAGGAACATTTAAAAGATGTTCCCCACTACCAATGTGCGCAATAATACGTGTTTGAGAGGTAATAGGCATTTATTATTATTCTCTACTTTAATTACCAGCAGTTAGGACCACCTGGATTAGTCATACAATTACTATCAACAAAAAGCATGATATCAGTTAACTCACCAGACATCAGTTGTTCTGAAGCTTTAAAGCCTGATACATTCAAGGTTAAAGTATCTGTTTTTGGATCATAGCTAGGGTTCTTTAAGATGACAAAATGCTCTTGTTCATCTCCAGCTTTTAAAGCATCAAAATCAGCAATTAAAGCAGCATTGGGATTAACTCTAGCAAAACTATTTTGTCCCGTTGACCAATCAGAAACAAATTGCTTAACTGAAATCGAGCCTGCTAAACGTACTGGCCTGTCAGTAAAATAAGTGATTCTTGGTTTTTGTAAATTTAATTGATAATAGTTATTGGTCTGCGTCACATTCCCAGATTTAGCATGAATCACAAAAAGTTCCGTATCCTTTATCTGAGTAGTTGCAAAAACGCTAACTAACAAACAAGACAATAAAAACCCTATTGTTAATTTTACCATTTTTTTCATATCATTTCCTCTTAGTTAAACTGTTGACTGCTGCCTTTGGTATTGCACCAAAGTACGGACTTCTGATTGCCTTGCTGGGGTTGCAGCAGGGCTAATAAATAATCCAAAAATATTATAACATAAACTCAATCTTCTATCCGTTGACTTTCTTTTAGGATCGTGCTGAATTAGCTGGTTTAACGTAGTGTTCAATTGCTTATGAGCAGCTCTAATTTTTAGCGCCTGTTCTGCTGGGGTTTCGCCAGCTAAATCAAGTGGTTGTAAACATAGAGTTTGTATTTGCACTACACTTGTTTCTCTGAAACTTTCTTGATTGATTCTTATGGCATCAATTATAGCAACTCCACCTATTACACCTGCAGCAACCCAAATACCATAATTTTTAGAGTCTAATAAATCTAAATTTATATATTTGCCAAAAAAATTCTTTGTAAACCACTCAATTAAATGAGAGAAAAACTCTAGTGCTTGTGAAAAGGTTAATACACCTTGACTTAATACCACAATCAAGGCTGCACCCCAATAAAGCATACTTCGTTTTAAATCAGCAACAGTTTTAGCTGCACCAAAGCTAAGCTCAGCCAGACTCCTAAAAACTGATAAACCTGCCGCTGCACCCCCGGCATAAGTCCAGACATGATCGGTTTGATCTGGATCACCACAAAATTTACCTAACCAACGTATGATAAAATCATTTAAAGCTGCATAAGCTGCCATGGTTAATAGCCTTGAACCAGCACGCCAAACAGGAAGATAATATGGCTCAGTACGACCACCTTCGTCAATTAAAACTCCAGGTTGTAACGCATAGGTTTGATGGGCCGTACGAATCCCAATAGTCAAGCCTCGATCAGGATCAATACTACTATTGGCGGCTAATAGTAGTCCGCCAATACCAGTTAAAGCAAAACCAAGTTTAGTATTAACGTTAGCGTGGTTAGTTGCAAAAAAAGTTAAAGCTGCACATTTTTCAAAAAGCTCTAATAGCCAATTAGTATGCTCTGTATCTTTACGTATTACACCTACCGCTAAGTCTACCAAAGCTACCGGCATAATATATTTTTGTGCTTCATTCATTATCTCAACAAACTCTTCTCCTTCTACACCGGTTGCTCTTAACCACATCATTAACATAAACATTGTACTACTAACGGTTTTAGCCGTAGCTGCTAAACTTAATAAAAATCGCCAACTATAAACTCCCGCTATTGAATGTGCGGGTAGTTTTTCTGTTTTCTTCTTTTTATCACTTTTAAGCGTTACAGTTATTGGTGAAGTAGAAATGGCTTGTGCTTTAGCACTACCACCTGCAGCTGAGGTTGCTACAGCACTTGGTGAGGAGGCCCTAAGCTGACGAGGTCGACGACATCTATTGATAATATAAACCGGTAAATCGTAAAATACCGATCGTAATGAGCTCCACATGCATTCTTTACCCTATCATGAAAAATCTTTTAAAAAACATTATAAACTCTAATCATTAAGAATTTCTTAAGCTTTTCAACATTACTTAATTTCTTAGATCTTTATCCTTCGATCATACAGTTAACCGACTGATTTTCTGTATAACAATGTGGGCAATAACGATTAAAAGCAAATTTATCACTTTTGAGTTCTTCAAGGGTTAAAATCTCAAAACAGGCTAAACAGTACTTTTTCTCTGTTTCAGATAAATCAGGTTTCACAGCGACCCGATTATCAAAAACAAAACACTCGCCCCGCCAATGCGCACCCCCACATTTTTCAAAATACTTAATAATACCGTCTTCCAGTTGATAAACCTCTTCAAAACCATTTTCCAAGCAATAGACAGCGGCCTTTTCACAGCGGATACCACCCGTACAGAACATAACTAAAGGCTTCTTTTTTAGCTCATCAGGTAATGCCTTAACTTTTTCTGGAAAATCTCTAAAATTTTCAATATTAAGGTCTATCGCTTTATTAAAAGAACCTATTTTGTGTTCATAATCATTACGGGTATCTAATAAGGCAAACTCTCTGTTTTCATCCAGCCATTTTTTTAGTTTTTCTGCTGGTAGATATTTACCGGTTTTTTTAGCTGGTTCAATACCCTCAACTCGCATAGTCACAATTTCTTCTTTAATTCTAATACGCAGTCGCCTAAAAGGTATGCTGCTTGACCAACTTTCTTTAAATTTAAGACCAGTGAAACGTTGGTCGGCATACAAACTATCAATGAATTGATAAACAGCCTCTTTTTCACCAGCCAAGGAAATATTTAATCCTTCTGAACCTACTAAAATAGTCCCTCGGATCCCCAAAGAATTAGCTAAGTGACGAAAATGTTTTTCTAAAATAATAGGATTATCAATCTGGACAAATTTGTATCCAGAAATATTTAAATAACGCATTTGTTCCCCATCAGTGTAAGTGATTAAGAGGGCGTCATTTTAACCAGACTCAAAAAAATATTCTATTATTATGTTTAAAATAAGTTCTTGATACCACAGCTTGATAAATTGGATTAAAAAATTATACTCAATAATAATCAATTGGTTATAAAAGTTTATCGGCTTGTGTCGTTTTTTGCAAAATAGCCGTGCTAATTAAATTAGCTATTTTTCTATTGCCTTTCTCTAATAAAAACCATAGTCTCTTTCATCTAAAAAAGGCGTATCGATGAAAATTATTATGGTAGGAGCAGGACTTGCTGGAATCGGAAAAACTGTCTACTTAACCAGACTCGCTTCTTCAATTAGTGCCTCCACACCTTGTGTTTACTTTGATAAAGATGAAATCAATATTGAGTTAGGGCAAGGCTACGATTCTGACTCTGAATATTACAGAACTACCATCACTCCACAAACTTACCAAATTATAGTTGAACGAGCACGGCAACCTAGTCTACAAGGAAAGGTGGTGATTTTAGATGGTTATTAAAGTTATCATACTTGATGCAGGAGGAGTTATTACGCCTGACAGCTACCTAGGATCAGTTAATCAAATCAAATAACGCTCACAGGGCTTGCTCTTGATGAATTAAATCGTTACCAAAACCATATTACTCTTAACTTAGGCGCACAGTCTTTGTTTGAAGTATTTGAACAACTTGCACGTGATTCTCGCCTAGAGCCTAAACCTTCTGCCGATCAGTTACTCTCTGCTTATTGCGAAGGAATTTATTTATATCCCGGAGCTCGTGAATTAATCCACGATTTTTATAATACTGGTTATCAGGTGGTAATACTAACCAATAATTCAGATTTAGGTATTTTGCACACACGAGCCTTACTTGCAAAGCACGGTTTAGAGTGTGTTCGAGTCTACGGTTCAGCAGAGCTTGGAATAACAAAACCTGATCCCCTTATTTTTTCCTATGTCTGTGAAACAGAAAAAGTTTGTCCTGAAGCCTGCTTATTTATTGATGATCGCAAAGAAAATCAAAGAATAGCTAGAACACTTGGGATTACCACAATCGACTTTACTGCTGCGGAAACTTTTTCGGCTGCTGCAAGATCGATTAGTACTTGTCGTGATGAATTAGCAAAGCTTGGTATTGTTAGAAGAAGCGAAGTAACTTTTCCAGCTGGGTTCAATCGCGGTAAATATCCTAGTTTAATTGGTTTATTTAAAGAAAAAGTCGTTCGTTACCACCCCGAAGAAAAATTGTATTCTGTTATTGATGAGCCTAATTTGGATGGCAATCAGCGCAAACGTTGTTTATATGAATCACGTTTGGCGCGACTTATTATCGAAAGTGGCCGAGACTATTGGGCATCTGCTTACCAAAAAATTAATCAATTATTTTTAGCTGATTTTGATCTTAAATGTGACCCATCAATTACCTCAAACTATACCACTTATTTTGATAAAATTAACCATGTGCTTAAGAAAGAAGGTTTGTTAGCTGAAGCTGCAACTTACACTAAAGAAGATTTACGTACCGCACTAGTTAGCCTTTTTTCAGAGCCTTTTAATCTCACAAACGTTTCTCAATTTTATTATAGCGTTTGGTTGTTAGATTATGGCCCTAAACCTCTAGAACCCTTTGTGTTTTTAGTGGATAAATCACAAGAAAAATTGGGAATGGCACATGCCACACCAGGTGTTGGACAGTCAATTTTGTTGTCGGCTTTATTTCCTGATTTAGCTCATGATCCTGTTAGCCGCTCTCAAGCCTATTTTCTGGCTCAACCTTGGTTAACTTGCGGTCCTCCACAATTACGAGGTCGTGTGCCACGAAAAGATGCGCCTAAACCAGCTTTTTCACGAACCGCCGGTATTATGTGTGATGACGATCCGCTTGCAACTCCAGCAGCGCCTCATTTTGCTGCTAAAATATTTTTTAGCCCAGCAAGATCACATCCTATAGCACAAGTATTGCAAGCGGACGCTGCTCCTGTCGTCGGAGGTCTAAGTGGCACTTTCGGGCGTAATATATTCATGCTGGCAGCCTTAGTAGAAGCCGGATTACTTACCCTGTCTGAGTTTAAACAATATGTAATGGTCTTTATAGCCAATTTAATTCATTGTGGTCATCATTCTTTTAAAGAAATCGCAATTGTGTTTGAAGAAATTGCAGCTATAGGAGAAATACTACCTTCTTTAAAACCTTGGTTTGATCTGCTTCGAGATCCATTAAGGTTTTATGAGCAGCTGCTAACCATAGAATTTCTTAGTTCAGATTGTTACCAAAAATTTTTATCTGCTCATGAAGGTTTTTTTGAAGAGCCTGTCGCTATCAGCATCGCTATTTGAGCCAAGCAATTCCAGTGTAAGGATTTTTTCTTGCAAACTCTGAGCAAGCACTTAAAATTGCATTATGAAAAATACATTAGTTATTGGTTTAACAGGGGGTATTGGCAGTGGTAAATCTGTCACTGCGGATCTTTTTAAACAGCTTGGCACTACAGTAATTGATGCTGATAAGATAGCACGAGAAGTCATTAAACCTCATACTAAAGCCTATCAACAAATTATTTCTAAATTTGGCTCTACCATTCTCCAGGATGATCAACAAATTAATCGCAAACTGCTAAGAGAAGTTATTTTTAAAGAACCTCAAAATAAACTGTGGTTGGAAGCATTATTACACCCCGAAATTCGTACACAATTAGAACAGGCTATTACAAAGGTAACAACACCTTATTGTATTGTAGTAGTCCCCTTATTAATCGAAAAACATCCTTACCCATTAGTAGATCGCATTTTAGTTATTGATGCTGAGGAAAAACTACAACTTTCTCGTGCTATGGAGCGTGACTCTGCTGATTCTGAACAAATATTGTCTATTATTGCTTCGCAAGCTTCTCGTGCTAGGCGGTTAGAGCTCGCTGATGAAGTAATTACAAATACAGGTTCAATAAATGACCTAAAAGCTCAGGTCCTAACGTTACATCATAAATATCTATCACTGGCCAAACCATCTAACAAATAGTTGTTAATGATAGAAAATGGATCAGAAAACTATTTTTCCCTCAAAAAGATCATGTTATTATCATCTAATCAATAGGGACAGGGTATAGCTATGACAGAGGAACTAATCGTTTACGAACAGCCCGTTAGCGAACTGGTGAGAGTTTGTTTACGATTAGAATATTTATTTAAGCAACTCGACAATTCCTTACAACTCGAAGCCAGTACTTCTTATACCCGTAATTTAGTAAGAATCTTAATTGAAATCGTTATTATTTTGGATAGACCCGATTTAAAATCAAAACTAACACAAGAATTTCATCGCTTAATTAAAGTCATTTCATCCTTACAAGCTATTGTCAGTGTTAATAAAGAAACTGTAGCTTCAACTTTAGCCGAACTTAATAAACTACTAAATTATTTTGTCAATACCAAAGGCAAAATTGCGCAAGCACTCAGAGATAATGAGTTCATTGCTAGTATACGCCTACCTTTAACAACACCCGGCGGTGACTGTTCGTTTGATGCACCAGCTTTTTATTATTGGCAAGAACAGTCTATTAATATTCGTCTTGCTAATATCAATGCTTGGTTGAAACACCTAGATGAAATTCGACTTGCTGTAGACTTATTCTTGAAAATTATTCGTGAAAGCGCAGAGCCAAGAAAAATAGTTGCTGAAAATGGTTATTATCATGATATTTTAAATACTCAACCAGCCAGTCAATTAATTTGTATTGGTTTAGCTAAAAAAATCGAAGTTTATCCCGAAGCTAGCGTTGGCAAACACCGAATGAATATAAGATTTTTACATCCTTCAATTGATCAACGACCTACTCAAACAGAAAAAAGCGTTGATTTCTTATTAACGGTTTGTAATATTTAAAAAAATCTAGAATAAAATAAATTTTTCTCTCCCTGTTAATAGCCTTATCCTAGAGCCAGCAACTTTTTAATAATAGCTTCATTGGCATTTGGAAACTCATAATGGCTAAGTTCTTTAATGTTTACCCATTTGATAGGCTGAGCTTCTAAGCCTTGCGCTTGGCCATAAAAATGATGAATTAAATAGACATGTAGCAAAACTACTTTATCAACATACTGATATTCAACTTCCATGAAAAAATCAGCTTGTTCAACAGTCAAGTTAACCTCTTCTAAGAATTCGCGTTTCAGGGCTTGCAGAGGTGTTTCGTGAGGTTGAATTTTTCCACCCGGAAACTCCCATAGATTACCTTGATGTTGAGCAGAATTTCGTTGGGCAATCAAGACATGGTCTTGATGTAATACAATGCCCACAGCAACTTGAACTTTCTGGACCATACTTAATTCAATTTACCATGACATTGTTTATATTTCTTTCCTGAACCACAAGGACAAGGATCGTTACGGCCAACCTTTTCACCTTCTCGTCTTATAGGAACAATTTTGGCAAGCTCAGGCATTTCAACTTGATTAATACTTTGCTGCACTTCTTCAGCAATATTATTCACTATGGCATGATTAAAACGCATAGCCGCTTGTTCGTATTCTGCAGCTTGTCTTCGTTTTTCTTCTAAAGCCTCTACATCAGCAGCTTTAACTTGTACAGTGATTAGCATTTTTAAAACATCGTATTTAATTGCCTCTAACATATTCGAAAACATTAAAAAAGCTTCTCGCTTATACTCTTGTTTTGGATTTTTTTGGGCATAACCACGCAGATGAATACCTTGGCGCAAATGATCCATCGCAGCTAAATGCTCTTTCCAGTGTGAATCAAGAGTCTGTAACATAACTGTTTTTTCAAATGAGCGCATCACTGGTTCCCCAGTTAAGGCTATTTTCTCTTCATGAATTTTTTTGAAAGTATCATCGATTATTTTTATCAGCCCTTCTTCGTGCATCGATTCATCAGCATCAAGCATCTTTTTAAGCTCAAGATGTACATTGAAATCATTTTGTAACCGTTGCTCTAAACCTTGAATATCCCATTCTTCTTCTAAGCTTTCTTCAGGAATATATTCTCTAATTAAACTCTGTAAAACATCTTCCCGTATAGCTTCAATGGTATCGACTATATGTTCACTTGCTAAGAGTTCGTTACGTTGTTGATAAACAATCCGTCTTTGGTCATTGGCTACATCATCATATTCAATTAATTGTTTTCGAATATCAAAATGAAAAACTTCTACTTTTCGCTGCGCATTTTCAATCGCTTTGGTAACAATACTATGCTCAATAGGATCTGTTTCTTTTAATCCTAACTTCCTCATAATAGCACCGACTCTAGGTGAAGCAAAAATACGCATCAAAGTATCATCTAATGACAGAAAAAACCTGGTAGAACCAGGATCACCCTGTCTTGCTGACCGTCCTCGTAACTGATTATCAATCCGCCTAGACTCATGTCTTTCACTACCAATAATATGTAGCCCTCCTGCAGCAATCACTTTATCGTGCCTTTTTTGCCACTCTGTTTTGACGGCAGCAATTTTTTCGGGAGTTGAGTCTTCAAGACTAGCCAGCTCAGCTTCTAAATTACCTCCCAAAACAATATCTGTTCCTCGACCCGCCATATTGGTAGCAATAGTTACTGTCCCTGGCTTACCGGCCTGAGCAATGATGTGTGCTTCTTTTTCATGAAATTTTGCATTAAGCACTTGATGCATAATGCCTTGTTGACGCAATAGTTTTGATAAATATTCAGAAGTTTCTATCGAAGCCGTTCCCACTAAAACTGGCTGGTCTTTTTTGCGACACTCAATAATTTCATTCACCACACACTCAAACTTTCCTTTAGCAGTTAAATAAATTTGATCCGGGTAATCCTTGCGCTGGCTAGTTTTATTAGTCGGAATAACAACCACTTCAAGATTATAAATCTGATGAAACTCATGCGCTTCAGTATCAGCAGTACCTGTCATACCAGACAGTTTTTCATAGAGCCTAAAATAATTTTGGAAAGTAATCGACGCTAAAGTCTGATTTTCATTTTGAACTTTAACTCCTTCTTTAGCCTCAACAGCTTGATGCAAACCATCCGACCAACGTCTACCAATCATGGAACGACCCGTATGTTCGTCGATAATAATAACTTCATTACCTTTAACAATATACTCCACGTCACGATGATACAGTGTGTTAGCACGCAAACAGGCATTCAAATGATGCATTAAAGTAATATTTCTTGCATCATATAAACTTTCTTGTGGTGAAAGCAGTTCTGCCTCTGTAAACAATTGCTCGATATGCTCATGGCCTTCTTCAGTTAAATAGGCTTGCTTTTGCTTTTCATCTAAATAGTAATCTCCAGAGCCTTCTTCTGTTTCTCGTTTGATTAATTTGGGTACTAGTTGATTGATTTTTACATAAAGATCAGAGCTTTCATCGGAAGGTCCTGAAATGATTAATGGGGTTCTGGCTTCGTCAATTAAGATAGAGTCTACTTCATCGACAATAGCATAATTCAAACTACGCTGCACTTTGCCTTCTAAACTAAACGCCATATTATCGCGTAAATAATCAAAACCAAATTCATTATTGGTACCATAGGTAATATCTGCAGCATAGGCTTTTTGTTTTTCTGGGTGGGTCATTCCTGTTAAATTAATCCCAACAGTCAACCCCAAAAATTTATAGATAGGCTCCATCCATTCTGCATCACGTTTAGCTAGATAATCATTGACTGTTACAATATGAACACCTTTTTCAGTTAAAGCATTCAGATAAGCTGGTAGTGTCGCAACTAGTGTTTTCCCTTCACCAGTACGCATTTCTGCGATATTACCTTCATGTAGCACCATACCACCAATCAGCTGGACATCAAAATGGCGCATGCCTAGTGTGCGTTTAGCTGCCTCTCTAACCGTCGCAAAAGCTTCAGGCAACAGTGCGTCCAAAGACTCCCCCCCTCTAGCTAGTCGGTCGCGAAACTCTTGGGTTTTAGTCTGCAGGGCTTCATCGCTTAATTGCTTAAAAGATTCCTCTAATTGATTAATCTTGACCACTACTTTGCTAAGTCGCTTCATGATGCGTTCATTACGACTACCGAAAATACTTTTTATAAAGGTTCTAATAAACATAGCTTCTCATCACAACTTTTGATATAAATAAATCAATTCATTTGCTAAGGTTACTTATGAAAAACACCGAGCTACAAGCCTTACAACACTTACTAAGTCCTAGCTCCTCGTCCTTAGGCAAACTCGTTGAAAAGGTTACCGAGTTACAATCAATCAATCAACACTTACAAAATATTTTATCGCCACCCCTACAAAACAATTGTTGGGTGGCCAATCTTCGAGCTGATTGTTTGGTAATTGCAACCTCCAGCGCTAATTGGTTAACTTATCTACGTTTTGAAAAAACTAATTTATTAACCAAGCTTCAACATCAATATTCATTGACCCACATTACAGATTTACACTTTATTGTTAGCCCTAATCCGGTGGTTAATAATCCCTCAGAAAACTCTTTTCGACCAGCATTGTCTGCAACCAGCGCTAATATAATTATCTCTACAGCAAATGGAATAAAAGATGAGGTGTTAAGACAAGCTTTACTGAAATTAGCTAAAAACACAAATTAAACGCTTTCTATCGCAGCAGGTTGTAAAAAGGCAATAGGGGCTTTCGCAGCATCTTCAAAAGTAACATATTCCCAAGCTGTTTCATCAGCCAAGAGTTTACGTAATAATTTATTATTTAATTCATGTCCTGATTTATAGCCCACATATTGGCCTATTAAACTGTGTCCTAGTAGATATAAATCACCCACAGCATCTAGGATTTTGTGTTTTACAAATTCATCTTCATAACGTAAACCATCTTCATTGAGTATTCGATAATCATCTACTGCCACAGCATTATCTAAGCTAGCCCCTAAAGCTAAGTTAGCGGCCTGTAAGCGTTCAAAATCTGATAAAAACCCAAATGTTCTAGCACGACTAATTTCTTTAACATAAGCAGAACTAGAAAAATCTAACTCAGCTTGATTAGCTGATTTATGAAAAACTGGATGATCAAAATCGATGGTAAAAGCAACCTTAAAACCATTAAACGGCTCTAACTTAACCCACTTATCACCAGATTTAGCAAAGATTTTCTTTTTGATACGAATAAATTTTTTTGGTTTCTTTTGTTCAACAATCCCTGCCGACTGGATCAAAAATACGAAAGGACCAGCACTACCATCCATAATAGGGACTTCACTAGCTGAAACATCAATATAGGCATTGTCTATGCCTAAACCTGCAAGCGCTGATAACAAATGTTCAACCGTTCCGACGCGCACATCCTCTTTAACAAGCGCTGTAGACATAGTCGTATCGCCTACATATTCAGAACGAGCAGGAATTTCAACTGGATTTTTAAGATCAGTACGTCTAAAGATAATCCCCGTGTTTTCAGAGGCAGGACGTAAGGTTAGCTCGGCTCTTTCTCCACTATGAACAGTAACCCCTGTGGCCTTAATTATATTTTTGAGAGTGCGCTGTCTAATCATTCAAAGCCTATTCATGTACTCATCTTTAAAGTGCCGAAGATTCTAGCACAACACTTTGATATTACCAGTTATTTATAAAGTGTAAAATAGTTTATCAAATTTAACCAGTGAAAACTGTTAAATTTTTAGCTAACTTTTTGATTATTAGTGTTGTTTTACTTCCTGTTTCGAACAATAAAGTTTAATTAAGGCTAGTTGTTTTGCGGGAATTAATTGATATTTTTCATTGGCTTGCAACTTACGCATGGTTCCTTCATGAACACCAATTTGGCGCGCTATCGTTGCTAAGGTATAACCAGAAGTTTGTAATAAATGACCAATCATGGCTCTCAACGTGGTGGCTTTTATCATAATGTCTTACCTCTCTTCCTCGGGTTAATGAAACATTAATGTTTTTACTAGTTGCTATCTTATTGCAAATTCAGGGCTTTTAAATTCTTAATTTTCTTCATAAAAATAGTATGCATTTTTTGCATACAAAAAATTTAGGTTAATTAATAAAATTGTAACTAATTAATTTTTAAAAAGATTTTTCAAAGATGCGGGGCTTAAGAAGATAAAAACTCTTTTTGTCTTACACGCTAACCAATTGCAAGCTTTTATTAGATGAAGCTTGAGTTAAGGTGCGGTAAAGTAAATTCTCTAAAGACCGCAAGAAAAGCGGATTAACGAGCGAGTAGCTAGAATGCTGATAATCACCAAACCTCGAGATAAGATGCGAATAGTTGTACCCTACCTCTGATTTAACTAATAAAATAAATTGTTGCAATGCTTTAACAAAGGCTTGTAAAAACTCTTCTGAATAGCTAGCACTGAGATAGTCAGCCACTTTTCTATATAATAACTGAGCTGCTTGCTGTTCTGTTAAATGAGAAAGCTGACCAATAAAATAGGTATTAAATAAATACTCGGCTCGCCTAGGCACCAAGCTTTGGTTATTAACTATTTGATTAATTTTATGTTTTGTATGAAGTCCTAAAAAAGTAATGATTGGCATCCGAATTTCCTATTGATTTCGTAAGATATTTCTTATCTTAAGAATAGGCAAGTTTTATAGCTTTGCAAAAAATAAATTCTCCTAATATTTGCTTATTCATTCATTTTTTAATAAACTAATTGGTTAAAAATAACACTAAAATAATAATAAATAAGAGTACCCTAACCCTATGCCAGAGATTATTTCAATAGATCACGCTTGTAGTTTATTAGCCGGCTCTCCTACGATTGAAAATTTAACAGCCGCCGCCAAATTCTTTGCTAAGACTCTCTCTGAAGCTGATGATGAACAAAAAGAAACATTACGACAAAGGTGGGCTGACAGCGCCATTCCACGCTTGGCAAGCTTATTGAGTGCTGCTGGGGGTGAAGATATTTTATGGCTGCAAATAAGCGCAACACAAGCCTTAATTCAATTTGTCCATGGCAAAGATGCTCATGCCTCAACTCGACGTCAAATAATTTTGGAATGTGTGAACCTTGATTGTTTTAAAACATTATTAAATAGAACGGCTGCTACGTCGCTCGCTGAAACTGAAATCACTCGTCTAGCTAATATTCAAGCTATTGAAATTCTTTTTTATCTTTCAGAAGGTAAAGATGAAAAAGCAGCAAGTCGTCGCCAAGCTATTGCTGAAATAAGGACTATAGCTAGACTGTGTACATTATTAAAAAGCGATCTATCATTATCGAGTAAGACACTCATAATATTAACTTTAGCCAATTTAATTTCAGGTCAAGATAGCGAAGCACGAACTCGTTTACAATATGTTATCACCGCTAATCCTATAGCAGAGTTAATTGCTCTACTCAATCTCATAGAAACCCCTTTAATAAAAGTAGCTATCACTTATATTTTATCCAAAGCAACCCTGTTTGAACCTGGCGATACACTTTATAGAACCTTAACAACCGCTCCTGATGAAACCATCGGCAATTTAATTAAATTATTAAATTTAGAAGAAACTCCTACCGAGGCAAAGTTTCATATTGTTTGTATCTTTGCTAATCTCACTGCAGAATTAAGTCATGCAGCTGCTCATGAATATTTGGTTGATAACAACATAGTTCAAACGATTGCCCAACAACTTGAAATAAATCATACTCAATATAGAATCAATTTATTAAGCCTACTAGTAAGTTTAATAACGGGCACAAAACAAGAAATTGTTAAACAAACAATTCTCTTAATTAATTTAATTCCATTATTAGTAGATCTATTATCTTCCGAGCCTTCTATTATCAAATTATATGTACTAACTATTTTAAATTACTTGGCAAAACAAAATAGTGCTCAGACATGTGAAAAAATAAATGAGGAAGAAAATTTCTCACTCATCCCTTACTTATTAACTGACCCAATCCTGATTGAACAAACGCTTATTTTGTTAATCCATTTAATTCAAGGTAATAGTGAGGAATCCGAACGAAGAAAACACTATATTTTCAATACACCCGATTTTTTAACTAGAACTACTAGTTTATTATCCAAAGATGAGTTTAAAAACCTTGCGCTTAAACTACTAGTAGAACTATCTTCTGGCGAAGGTGAAGCTGCCATTATGCATCGCCAAATTTTAGTGAGTAAAGAAGCAGCTTTTATTCATTTAACTAGCTTATTAGCAGAAGATAACTTAGAAAATAAATCCTTAGCTTTAACTTTCTTAATTAATTTACTCCACCATCCAGCAGAAGCCGCCAGTTACTCTTTAGCTATTATTAACTCTGGTATTTTACAATATCTCATGTCATTAGTCGGTCATACCGAAGCAATGATTAATGAAGCAGCCACTACTATAATTAAGACCCTTGCTAATTATATGAATGTAGCCATACTCATTGAGTATAAAACCATTGCAGTAGAGCCTGCTGTCAAATTCCTCACAAGTTTATTAGTTGAAAAAAATGGTACTATTAGACAGTTTGCTGTGAGAAATTTAGCGCATTTTTCTGTTTTAGAAGGAGAAGATATTGAAGCTCGTTGTCAACTTATCGCAAACAACGAACTGCTGCTTGCTAATTTTGCAGTGCCAGAAGCTTTATTCACTGAAGAATCTGAAGAAACGGTTTCGATAAAAAAACTCCGAACAATAAAAATTATCCCGTTGTTAATTGAATTATTAACAACGGAAGATCAAGAGGCAGCACAAGATATAGCAACTACCTTAGATAATCTAACTGCCGGAGGCGTAGCAACAGTTGAAGCAAGGCGACAAGCTTTGATAGAAGCCCGTGTGATCCCTGCTTTATTCAATCGCTTAATGTCTGCAGAACAGCTACCTCTCAAAACTGTTTTATTAAACGTTCTCATTAATTTAGCAACCGGTAGTGAGCTTGCAGTGGATGAACGTCGACAATTAATCTTACATTATGTTTGTCCTAAAAGATTACTCTCAGCTTCAACGTTATTTTCGCCTCCCGCTTCAGCTTTGCTATATTTATTAACAACTGGCGAATTAGCAATCAAAATTCAAGCTGTTTCTTTGATAAGTTTATTAACAAGTAATATGCATGATGAGGCTGCCCCAAGAACAACTTTAACCCAGAGAAAACAACAAATTATTACTTCGGAGTTACTAGGTTTACTCATTGGATTCTTAAAAGAAGCTGATCAAACTCTAGTTAAACAAACTTTAATTGCTTTAAATAACTTATCTTCTTGTGAGAATGAACCTGAAAAATCACAAATTAGAGATGCCTGCGCTAGAGAAATGGTAACTTTAAGATCTTTAAACGAATCAGCCAACGCTGCAATAAAACTTAATGCTGAAAATCTGTTGAATTTCATCGAGTCACCAGTAGTCGCTATAGCAGCTTCTTAGATTTTATTAAAGCTATTAAATAAATTGTTTTTTTAAGAACCTGAAAAATTAAACAAGTTTCTTTTTTTAACCAGCTTAATAGAATTTTTTTTGAACGATGTGTGCGGCTATTAAAAAACGCTTGCTTAAACAAAAATTTAGTGTCAAATTGATGGCAATCAGTCTCCTCTCCTTTCGGAGAATCTGCCAAGGAATGGTGGAGATGGGGGCTGATTAATAATATACCCCGCCTAAAATTGCTTTCGTTTTTGCACCTGTTACTGATGTTAAATCAATCGGTTCTTTTGCTAAACACTTTTTTGCAAACCAAGCAAAAGCAACTGCTTCTAGAATGTCTGCTGATAAACCTAATTCATCAATTAGTTTACAGATATATTGATTTCCTAAAGCTAAAGTTAATCTTTCTAATAAATAACTATTATAAGCTCCCCCGCCGCATAATAAAATTTCTGCTTGTGAAGTTAACGCCTGGATTGCTTTTGCAATCGTCATCGCGGTTAACTCAGTTAAAGTCGCCTGGACATCAATCGGTCGATAAGCTTGGAGATTACGGACGTTTAACCAAACTAAATTAAAATACTCTTTGCCCGTACTTTTTGGATAAGATAATTGAAAATAGTTATCTGTTAATAGTTTTGTTAACAACTCCGTTATTATCTTACCTTGTCTTGCCCATTGCCCGCCTTCATCAAAGGCAACTTGTTGATGTTGCATACACCAGGCATCTAATAAGGTATTCCCTGGACCTGTATCAAAACCAATTAACCTATTATGATGATTAGCTGCTAAATAAGTAATATTTGCCATGCCGCCAATATTTAAAATGATTCTATCAAGCTGAGAGTTTTTATAAAAAGCAGCATGAAAAGCTGGGGCTAAAGGTGCTCCTTGTCCACCAAGCGCCATATCCTTGCGTCTAAAGTCTGCTACGGTAATGATTCCAGTACGTGCAGCAATTATTGTAGGGTCAGCAATTTGTAAGGTAAAAGGATAATTTGCATAAGGTGCATGGCGAATAGTTTGGCCATGACTACCTATTGCTTGAATTGAAGCTTTATCAATTTGAGCTTTGGCTAACACTTGTAAAGCGGCCTTGGCAAAAAGCTCACCTAATTTTTTATCTATTTCGACCATTTGATTTATTTCATCAAAACCAGGCCGTGCTAATTGATGAAGTTTTGCTTGTAAAGCTTGAGGTAAAGCAAGTCTATTTTTTGCAATTAAATGCGGAAAGCTAGCAGAAAAATCAACAAGCGCTGCATCGACCGCATCAGCGCTTGTACCTGACATTAATCCGATATAAAGCTCTTGCTTCACACTAAAGTCTCAATAGACTTTAAGCATCAGCATCTTCTTTACGACGTAAAAAAGCGGGAATGTCTAAATATTCCATATCAGGGGTAGGATTATCTAACACTGATTTTTTAAATTTATTCGGTTGTTGTCTTAATACTGTTGGCTTTTCTAAACGTTCATAATCAACTGTACCATCTATTTTTGATTCTGGAATACGTTTAGTGGCTGCCTCCTGATTAATAACTGTTTCTCGTGCTGCAGGCGCTGTGCCTGAACCAATTAAACCTGTAATCACTACTGTCACTCGCATCTCATCGGTTAACTCTGGATCAATGACTGTACCGACCACTACGGTTGCATTTTCAGTGATAAAGGATTTGATAACCTCACCCACCACTTCAAACTCGCCAATTGACATATCAAGACCTGCAGTAATATTAACTAACACACCTTTGGCACCTGTTAATTTAACATCATCTAATAACGGACTAGAAATTGCAGCTTCAGCAGCAGCACGTGCACGATCCTCGCCTTTTGCTTTACCAGTCCCCATCATAGCCATACCCATTTCAGACATTACTGTTCGTACATCAGCAAAGTCGACATTAATTAATCCTGGACGAGTAATAAGTTCTGCAATACCTTGTACAGCACCTAATAAAACATTATTCGCAGCTTTAAATGCATCTAATAAACTAATTGACTTGCCTAAAACTGATAATAAACGATTATTCGGAATAGTAATTAAAGAATCAACGTGATTGGTTAGCTCGCGTATTCCTTCTTCAGCAATGCGCATACGAGATTTACCTTCAAAAGAAAATGGCTTGGTGACTACAGCAACTGTTAAAATTCCTAATTCTTTGGCAATTTGAGCAATCACCGGTGCAGCACCGGTCCCAGTACCGCCACCCATACCAGCCGTAATAAATACCATGTCAGCACCTTCGAGCACTTCACGAATCCGTTCTCGGTCTTCTTCGGCAGCTTGACGTCCTACTTGTGGATTAGCACCCGCTCCTAATCCTTTAGTGATATCAGTTCCAATTTGCAAGGTCAAAGAAGCATTAGAATTTTTTAAAGCTTGAGCATCGGTATTGGCACAAATAAAGTCGACGTTATCAATCGATTGTTCCACCATGTGTGCCACAGCGTTACCACCACCTCCACCAATTCCAATCACTTTAATGATTGCACTTTCTGGCACATTAGTATCGACTAGTTCAAACATAGGCATCTCCCATCCTAATTAACTGAAATAATGCAGCATTCTGCTCAATATACTATCAGCTTTTCTAAAAGTATACAGCTATTACTCAGGTATTTTAGTATAAATAGAAAGATTTCACCAATACTGACAACGCGTTTGTATTAAAAATTTCCTTGAAACCAACTCTTCATTCGTTGCCATATTGATTTCGCATCCCCAGAAGAAGATTTCATACGCTTTTTACTAGTCGCTTTAACTGCTGAAGACTCTTCCATATGCTGGTGATATCCATAGAGCAATAAACCTACACCTGTTGCATAAATAGGATTTTTAACTACATCAACTAAACCACTTATTTTTTCAGGCATGCCTAATCTAACAGGCACTTGAAACACTCTTTCAGCTAATTCCACACCACCTTTTATTTGTGCTGCACCACCTGTTATTACTAAGCCTGAAGCGATCAAATCTTCAAAACCACTACGTCTTAATTCAGCTCTTACTAACATAAATAATTCTTCATAGCGAGGTTCACAGACTTCTGCCAACATTTTTTGGGAAATAGTACGGGATTGACGATGGCCTACAGAAGGCACTTCAATGTCTTCTTCACTATCAGCCAGCTCAATCAAAGCACAAGCATGATTAATTTTAAGTTTTTCAGCATTTTGAGTCGGCGTTCTTAAGGCAATCGCTAAATCATTGGTCACCTGATCGCCTGCAATAGGAATTACAGCAGAATGACGGATAGCACCTTCTGTAAAAATAGCAATATCAGTCGTTCCACCACCAATATCAATCAAACAAACCCCTAAATCTTTTTCATCTTCGGTTAATACAGCATAACTTGAGGCTAATTGTTCTAAAATAATATCACTAACCTGAATATTACAACGCTCTACACATTTGACTATATTTTGTGCTGCACTAACGGCGCCAGTTGCAATGTGAACTTTTGCTTCCAAACGTACACCTGACATCCCAATAGGTTCACGAATACAATCTTGATTATCAATAAGAAATTCTTGCGGCAATATATGGAGTATTTTTTGATCGGCAGGAATAGCAATAGCCCGGGCAGCATCAATAACTCGATCTACATCCGCTTGCGTGACTTCAGGACCTCGAATAGCCACAATGCCATGCGAATTAAAACCGCGAATATGACTACCCGCTATCCCTGTATAAGCAGAATGAATTTGGCAGCCTGCCATTAATTCCGCCTCTTCAACAGCACGCTGGATAGATTGAACGGTTGAATCAATATTAACCACCACGCCTCGTTTTAAACCACGCGATGGATGCGAGCCTATACCGACAATATGGACTTTACCATCCTCAGCCACTTCACCAATAATTGCTACAATTTTTGAAGTCCCTATATCAATTCCAACAATTAAATCTTTTTCCGCTTGCTTTTTGGCCATTTAATTAGCTCCCCACTGGACTGCCATACCGTTTGGATAATCTAAATTTACTGCTATCGCCTGTTTTTGTCCTGCAGCAAATACATTATTGTAAACTTTCACAAAACGTTGCAGTCTAGTCAAGATATCTTGTTGTCCTAATTGTATTTTTAAGCCATTATTTAATATTAATTGCCAATCTTCATTAGATTCTAAGGTAATTTGACTAATTTGTAGGTTAATCGTCTGTAATAGTTGATTGAATTGCTGATAATAATATAAGACTTTTAATTGGCTACCGGCAGGCCCATTTAATTGCGGTAAAGTTTGGGTAAAACTCGATAATAAAGTCTCTGGCATGATAAATGTTTCCGCATAATCATTAAGCAAAGTATTATTATTCCATATTGCAACCGGCGCTTGCTGTTGGATATTGACAATTAATGAATCAGGCCATCGTCTTTCAACTTTAACTGCTGCGACCCACGAAAGCTCATCAATCTTGTCGATTAACTGTTGTAAATTTAAAGTTAGTAGCCCAGTAGCAAGTGAAGCATTAATCACTTGTTGTACTTCAGTTTGATAGGTTTGAGGCGCTCCAGTAATAATAACTTGTTTGATCGGGAGTACATTAGGCTGGTGGATTTTATAAAAGGCTGCCACCAAAAATAAAATCATGATCAGAGAGGTAATACTTAAGCCGTATTGTTGCCAAAAATTTTTAGCTTGTTCAAACATCAGCCTACCATTTTATGTTGCAGCGTTTATGCGCCTTGCTTATCTTGTTACTAGTGTAACAAAGATCATTCCTTTTCACCAATAACATGTACTTCACGCACTAATTTTATACCATGTCGTTGATAGACTTGTTCTGCAATATGATCAATTAAAGCCTCCACCTCTTTAGCTGTAGCGCCTTGATCATTGACAATAAAATTAGCGTGTTTCGGTGACACACAAGCACCACCAATGCGATAGCCTTTTAAACCACAAATCTCAATTAATTTTGCAGCATAATGACCGGGGGGATTACGAAACACTGAACCGCCATTAGGCAAATTAATCGGCTGACTAGCATTACGCTTAGCAAGCATATCACGAATATATTCTAAGGCTTCTTCTTTAGACCCTGGTGCTAATTTAAAATGCGCCGCTAAAAACCACTCTTCTTCAGGACTATCCACTTGCCGATATTTAATTTGATACTCTGTGGGTAAACGTAGCTTTCGTTCTCCTTTACGCGTTAAGGTTTCAACGGCCTGTACATACTTCCAAGTTTCTCCACCATAAGCCCCAGCATTCATACGTAGGGATCCACCAACAGTTCCTGGAATGCCTGCATAAAACTCTAATCCACGCAACCCTTTTCGTGCACAAAATCGCGCCACTTGTCCACAGGCCACGCCAGCTTCAGCGCGTATCGTTTCTTGATTTACTTGATCAAGTTTTTTAAGTAATCCTTGGGTAACAATGATAGTTCCTCGCAATCCCTTATCTCTGACTAAAGTATTACTACCGAGTCCTAGCCAAATAATAGGCTCCTCAGTCGGTAAGCAACCAATAAATTTAATTAAATCTTCTTGATCTGCAGGTTGATAAAACCGATCCGCCAAACCACCAATCCGCCACGAGCTATAATCTGCAAGCGAAACATTTTCTGCATAGTGACCTTTTAGTTGTGTCGTGTCGATAGAATATTTCACTCTCTAATTCCTAAACAGTGACTGAACTTTTCTCTACAAGTTGTTGTGCTAAAGCCCCAATATCTCCCGCTCCTGCCATGAGCAGCACATCGCCATCCTGTAATACATTTTCTAGTACTGTAGCTATTTCTGCTTTCTCAGCAATATAAATAGGTTCAATTTTACCCCGTTGACGAATACTGCGACATAAAGTTTTGGAATCAGCTAAAGGAATAACTGCCTCGCCTGCAGGATAAACCTCTAGCATTAACAATACATCCACTTCATTTAAAACATTAACGAAATCTTCAAATAAATCCCGTGTACGGGTATAGCGATGCGGCTGAAAAACTACTACTAGGCGCTTAGTGGGCCAACATTTACGCGCTGCTGCAAAAGTGGCCTGTAATTCTCGTGGATGATGGCCATAATCATCAATCACTAGCGTACCCCCTTTACTAGTTTGATATTCTCCTAAACACTGGAAGCGTCTACCAACACCAGCAAACTGTTGTAATGTTTTGACAATATCATGATCCGCTATGCCTAATTCTGTTGCCACACAAATAGCTGATAAGGCATTTAAAACATTATGCTCGCCAGGCAAGTTTAAGGTAATAGCTAAATCAGGATATCCTTTTTTGCGTCTAACAGTAAACTGCATTTGTTGACCGACAGCTTGAATATTAAAGGCATAAACATCTGCTTCTTCTTGTAATCCATAAGTCATCACTGGTCGGCCAACTTTTGGCAAAATTGCTTTGACACCGGGATCTTCTAAACAAACAATGGCTAAACCATAGAAAGGCAAGTGATGTAAAAACTTAACAAAGGTATCATACAATTTATTTACATCACCTTGATAGGTATCCATATGATCTAAATCAATATTAGTAACTACTGTCATCATGGGTAATAAATATAAAAACGAAGCATCGCTTTCATCCGCTTCGGCAACCAAATAGCGACTTTCTCCTAAGCGTGCCGTACTCCCTGCGCTATTGAGTTTCCCCCCAATGATAAATGTGGGATCTAATTTTCCTTCCGCTAAAACGCTGGTTACTAAACTTGTTGTTGTAGTTTTGCCATGCGTTCCTGAAATTGCGATTCCATAACGATAGCGCATAAGTTCCGCTAACATTTCTGCTCGTCGAACGATAGGAATTCTCATCTCTTGAGCAGCTTTTACTTCTGGATTATCAGTATTGATAGCCGTTGAAGTAACTATCACATCAGCTCCAGTTACTTGCTCAGCTTGATGACCGTAAAATATTGTGACGCCTAATTTTTTAAGTCTATCAGTTAAAACACTTTGTTTTGCATCTGAACCTGAAATTTGATAGCCTTCATTGAGCAAAACTTCAGCAATGCCACACATCCCTACCCCACCAATTCCAATAAAATGGATTTTTCTGATGCGATCTTTACCCGGGGTTCCTAAAGTAGTTCTAAAAGTGTTTTTACTCATAATTAGTAGGTCTCAATGACTTAATAGTATGTGCGTGAAAGTAGCAGATTAGCCTAGTGAGTACAAGCAAAACTAGAATCAAGTAATTTACTCTACTGTTATTACTATTTTGTTAAAAAATTAGTTTTTATTTCAAAAAATACGCAATATCTTTTTACTCTTAAAACAAATACGAACAAAAAATTATTAATGATAACAATTGGATTTATTATTTAAATTTTACAATCACTTAGCTAAAAATAGCTATTATTGCTCAATTAATTCGCTATTTTATTTTTTTGTTTAAAATAAGTAAGTTAGTAATTATCCTCTAATGCAAAACCTATCAATAACTTATCCCATGCTATAGTTAAAATAACTATTTAAAAACAAAAAGGATGAGAGTTATGGCAATCATTTGGCGACGTTTTAGAGATAGACTTCCTCTTAGCAGCAAACTATTTAGAGTTCGAAATGTTGGAACTTGCTTTAATATTGAGCTCGATTGGGATTTACCTTTAACTCCAGCTCCTATTGTAACTCCAACCGGAATAGGCGGAGGTATTGGTGCAACGACAGGTGACGGAGTCGCTGCTGCAGAAATGCGAGAAAAAGTAGCTGATGCCGCCGCCGGTAGAATCGCTATTAGGGATGGAGCAGGAGCTGCTGCTATAGCCTCTCCAATTGACGGTAGTAGTGGTGCTGCGGCTTTAGGTAGTAGCGTCGCTGCACGAGCTACCATAGCTACTCCTAGAAAAATCCGT